>Ga0172382_10002789_pt1 | contig 28500 bp, 34 predicted proteins | sample Leawel138RmetaG_FD_122245 | JGI IMG/M metagenome (GOLD analysis project Ga0172382, IMG submission 122245) | Leachate microbial communities from a municipal landfill in Southern Ontario, Canada - Leachate well 138R metaG | ecosystem: Engineered > Solid waste > Landfill > Unclassified | place...
AGGCATCATCACCTACAAGATCGCCGCCCATGCCGCCGACCTGGCCAAGGGCCATCCCGGCGCGCAGATCCGCGACAACGCCATGAGCAAGGCGCGCTTCGAATTCCGCTGGGAAGACCAGTTTAACATCGGCCTCGACCCGGACCGCGCCCGCGCGTACCACGATGCCACCCTGCCCAAGGAGGCGCACAAGGTGGCGCATTTCTGTTCCATGTGCGGTCCAAGCTTCTGTTCCATGAAGATCACCCAGGACGTGCGTGATTACGCCAAGGCGCATGGCCTCGACAGCGAAGAGGCCTTGCAGAAGGGCATGCAGGAAAAGGCGGCGGAGTTCGTGAAGGCCGGCGCCGAGGTTTACCGCAAGGCCTGAAAGATTTGTAGGAGCGGCCTCAGGCCGCGATTTCGCCGCGCCGTGAAGAATCGCAGCCTGAGGCCGTTCCTACACAATACGGGAGAGGTGTGTGCAATGGCCGAGAAGAAGAAATCCATGGACAGCAGCCGTCTCGACCGCGTGGTGGCCGAGGCGCGCCGTGAGGCGGACAAGCGCATGGCGGGTTATCGCGAGCAGTCACTGCGCATCCATCCCTGGATCTGCGGCCGTTGCGGGCGTGAGTTCACCCGCCAGAACCTGCATGAGCTGACGGTCCACCACAAGGACCACAATCACGACAACAATCCGCCGGACGGCAGCAACTGGGAAAACCTCTGCCTGTACTGCCACGACAACGAGCACCAGCGCTACGTGGATCAGGTGCGTGGCCATGGCGGCAGCAGCTCGTCGGGAGAAAGCGCGCCGGCCACGTTCAATCCGTTCGCCGACCTCAAGGACATGTTGTCCAAGAAAGACCCGTAAGGGCCCACACCGTTGGGCGAATGCCTGCCCAAAAACCAAACCCGACACCGGGTCACGGAGCGCACAGGGGAGGGGTGCACGGGCTAAGTGCCTGCGGCGCTGTGTTGATTCCAGTCCGGCGATTAGGATTGCGTCCGTTCGCCTGCTTGCGTACAGTCGCAGCGCACCCACCGGGTGCAGGCGTTTCTCCCTCCACGGTTCTCCCGCGGGTGATGCATGCGCCACAGCGGCGCTTCGGACCCACGATTCCACGCCATCCCTTTTGCTTGAAGGTGCGCCGTGTGCGCGCCATGAGGAGTTCCATGGCTTTCGCTTCCCTTGGCCTCGTGCCTGACATCGTGCGCGCGGTGACCGAACACGGCTACACCACGCCCACCCCCATCCAGGCCCAGGCCATTCCCCTGGTGCTCGCCGGCAAGGACGTGCTGGCCGGCGCCCAGACCGGCACCGGCAAGACCGCCGGCTTCACCCTGCCCATGCTGCAGCGCCTGCAGGGTGGTCCGCGCCGCAAGCTGCGCGCGCTGGTACTCACGCCCACGCGCGAACTCGCGGCGCAGGTGGAGGAGAGCGTGCGCACCTACGGCAAGCATCTGCCGCTGCGTTCCGCGGTGGTGTTCGGTGGCGTCGGGATCAACCCCCAGATCGAAAAACTGCGCCAGGGCGTGGACATCCTGGTGGCCACCCCCGGTCGCCTGCTGGACCTTGCCGGCCAGAAGGCCGCGGACCTGAAAGGCATCGAGATCCTGGTGCTGGACGAGGCCGATCGCATGCTCGACATGGGCTTCATCCATGACCTGCGTCGTATCCTCGCCCTGCTGCCCAAGCACCGCCAGAACCTGCTGTTTTCCGCAACTTATTCCAACGACATCAAGAAACTGGCCGAACAGTTCCTGCACAACCCGGAATACGTGGAAGTGGCGCGTCGCAACACCGCCGCCGAGACCGTGCAACAACAGGTCTACGCCGTGGACCAGAAGCGCAAGCGCGAGCTGCTGTCCTACCTCATCGGCAGCAACGACTGGCGCCAGGTGCTGGTGTTCACGCGCACCAAGCACGGCGCCAACCGCCTAGCCGAACAGCTGGGCAAGGACGGCCTCACCAGTGCCGCCATCCACGGCAACAAGAGCCAGGGTGCGCGCACGCGTGCACTGGCCGACTTCAAGAGCGGCGCGGTGCGTGTGCTGGTGGCCACCGACATTGCCGCGCGCGGCCTCGATATCGACCAGTTGCCGCACGTGGTGAATTTCGAACTGCCCAACGTGCCCGAGGACTACGTGCACCGCATCGGCCGCACCGGACGCGCCGGTGCCGAGGGTCACGCCATCTCCCTGGTGTGCGCCGACGAGCGTGATTACCTGAAGTCCATCGAGCGGCTGATTCGCCGGACGCTGCCACAGGCAACCATGCCCGGCTTCGAACCGGGCACGGCGGGGAGCACTGAATCCGAACCGGAGGACCGCCGCCCGCCGCGGCCGCGCCAGGGCACGCCGCGTCGCCGTGACGGCCAACAAGGCAAGCCGCGTCCCCGTCAAGCGGGGCAGGGTAGCCATGGCAGCGGCAATGAGGCGCGCGGGAATCAGGGCAATCGACGCGAGGTCAACGGGAACCGCGCCATGCCGGAGAACCGCCGCAAGTCGCGGTCGGCACGCAACGATCGGACGTGAGCGGGATTGAGGCGGGCTGCGCCCGCGAAGGGTGGGTGGATGGGCCGCGAATGAGCGGCTGGCAACCCCGCTACCCTAGGTGTCGATCCCGAGAGACCCTCCCCGTAGGCTGCGGGCTTTGCGCCCTTACCTTTCAGTAAGTTTGCTCATTGCAGCCTGGAAAAGAGCCTAGGCCACTGGCCGCGGTTTCACCCATCACGTCCATCTTAGAATTTGCCTGCACCGAAGCCGTATGCGCCAGCGTGCCCGTCGCTAGCGCATGCACGGTTTTCTTGGCCGCGTCGCCGCCCACGCTGCGCCTCGGAACTGATGGCCTACCTTTGCAGAATAAGCGTGTGCAAGGGAGGAATTCCCGATGGCAGATACGACAGGCCACCAGGCAGAGAAGCCCACCCAGTTCGGGGGCCGTGCGTGGCGCGACGTGGGGAAGCGCACCCTGCGCGAGGTAAAGAGGGACCGCCTCTCCATGATCGCGGCAGGCGTGGCGTATTACGCCTTCCTTGCACTGTTTCCCGCCATCGCCGCCATGGTGTCCATCTATGGCATGGTGGCCAACCCGGCCGACATCCAACAAGCCGTGCAGGGCATGAGCGGCGTGCTGCCCCAGGAAGTGGTGAGCATCGTCAGCCAACAGATGTCGTCCATTGCCGCGAGTTCCGGTGCGGCGCTGGGCATCGGCGCGGCGGTGAGCATCCTGCTGGCACTCTGGAGCGCGACCAAGGGGACCAAGGCGCTCATGGAAGCGCTGAACATCACCTATGACGAGGAGGAGTCCCGCGGTTTTCTGCGTCTGAATGCGGTGGCGCTGCTGCTCACCATAGGCGCCATCATCGGCGTGCTCGTGGCCGCGGCGGGCGTCGTGGCACTGCCGGCCGTGATCGGCACGCTGGGTTTGCCGGACATGCTTTCCACCGTGCTGCAGTGGGCACGCTGGCCGGTGCTGGCGCTGGTCGTGGTGGCCGGCCTGGCCATCCTGTACCGCTTCGGTCCGAGCCGGGCCACCGCGCAGCTACAGTGGGTCAGCTTGGGCGCCGTGGCCGCGACGCTGCTGTGGCTCGTTGCGTCGGGCCTGTTTTCGTTTTACGTCGCGAACTTCGGTTCCTACAACAAGACCTACGGGTCCCTCGCCGCCATCGTGATCCTGCTGTTGTGGTTCTACATCTCCGCCTTCGCGATCCTCATGGGCGCCGAGATGAACGCCGAGTCGGAACGTCAGACCGCACGCGATACCACCACGGGTGAAGCCGTGCCCATGGGCGCGCGCCAGGCGGCCATGGCCGATACCACGACCGGAGCAGGCCAGGGGAGGCGTACGGAACGCCCGCGCCGCAGGAGAGAGGCGCCTGCATCGACGGAGAGGTCACGGCAACCCGCCTATGCCCGCGGCAAGGATGACGGGCGGCTGCGTCCCCTGGAACAGGATGTAGAGCGTGCCCGTGCCGCACTCGGCACGACCCTGAGTGCCCTCAGCGCGCGTATCACGCCCCATGGCGCAGCCGACACGGTGATTGACCGTATGCACGAGGCTCGCGACTTACCCACAGCGGGCAAGACGGGCCGCGGCACCTACGACTATCTGCGACGTGAGCGGCCGCTGCTGGCCGGCGCCTTGGGCATCGCCGTGGGTGCGGCGCTGGCCCAGCGCACCCCGCGCACCAGGCCACCCAGCGAGATCCGCGGCGAAGGGGCGCCATAGCATCGGGTCGCCGAGTCTCGACGCGCCTTCGGGGGCGGCCGCCTGAGACCGTCCGGTACTAGTCTTGACTCAGGCAGACGGGAGATCGGGAATGCATCCGCTCCTCTGGCTGGGCGTGGCAGCGGGCGTGGGCATCGTGGCGGGCATGCGCAGCTTCGTCGCACCCGCGGTGGCGAGCCGCAAGCTCGCGCAGCACCCTGCGAAGCATGCGGGTGCGGTGGAGCGCACCCTGGCATCGCCGCGCACCAGCCAGGTGCTTACGGCGCTCGCCATCGGCGAGCAGATCATCGACAAGATCCCGGGCGTGCCGCCACGCACACGTGCCGCGGCCCTGGCCGTGCGGGCCTTGGCCGGGGCCGCCAGTACCGCTCCCATCGCCATGCGCCATTCCCTGCGCCTCGCACCGGTATCGCTGGTGGGTGCTGCGGCCGCTGTGGTCGGTGCCTTCCTATTCGTGCGTGTACGCAGCCGTCTCGCCGCGGGCACGGGCCTGCCCGACGCCATCATAGGCACGGCGGAGGATGCCGCCGCTATCGCGGCGGCAACCCGCCTGCTGGACAAGGTTTGATCCCGGGCTCGTCGGCGCTAAGGTGTGCCTTCCCGTTCCGCCGAAATGCCGAACCCATGAACCCGTCACCTTCCGCGTGCCCCTGCGGCAGCGGCACCGCCCTCGCCGCGTGTTGCGGCCGCTTCCTTTCCGGTGCGCCGGCACCCACTGCCGAACGATTGATGCGTGCGCGCTACAGCGCCAACGTGCTCAATGACGCCGCCTTCCTGCGCACGAGCTGGCATGCCTCCACCTGTCCGGAACACATCGACCCCGCGCAGGGCCCCGTCTGGCTGGGTCTCGAGATACGCACGGTGACGGGTGGGCAAGCGGGCGACGTGACCGGCACCGTGGAGTTCATCGCCCGTTACCGCGACGGTGCCCGTAGCGACGCCTTGCACGAAACCAGCCGTTTCGTACGGGAACAGGGGCGCTGGTATTACCTGGACGGCCATATCCACGCCACCGCGGCGGAAAAGACCGGCCGCAACGATCCCTGTCCCTGCGGCAGCGGCCGCAAATTCAAGCGCTGCTGTGGCTAGTATCGCTGGCCCGCGCAGTGCCGAGGCCCAGGAGACTTCGCAACAGCCATGAGCCCGGTCTCGGCCGGGGTGACGGAAGTAGGGATGCCGACCCTCGCCAGGGCGACGGGTGTGCCTTACTCGAACAGCCGCTTCCCTTCTTCGAGTAGCCGCTGACGCTGTTCTTCGATGGCGCGGCCGGATTCCTCTTCCAGGCGCTGACGCTCCTCTTCGAGGCTACGGCGTGCCTCCTCTTCGAGACCCTGTACACGTCCGATGGCGGCATCGAGCTGTTGCCGGAACTGCGCGGGCAGTTGGTCGCTGCGCGCCACTTGCCGCAGTACCTCGCGCGAGAGGATGCCGGTAAGTTCGGCGATGGTCACTCCATCCCTTTCGGCGCCCACGTCATGTAGCGCAATGGCCGGCACCTCCACCTGCGTGCGTCCGCGCTCGCCCAGCTCGGGGGCGAAGATCGCGTCGGCGTTTACACCTTCGATGTGCAGTTCATCGATGATGAAGCGCTTTTCCCCTTCTGTGGCTGGCGCTTGCTCGCCACCCAAGCGCCGCACGTTGTCGAGGATCTCCGCATAGTTGGCCCGTCCCGCTGCACGCTCCAGGTTGAGCTGGAGGTCGTTCACCATGAGCCGCGGCACCCGCACCACATCCGCCAGCAATGAACGGGGATGCACGCCGAGTTCGAGCACTTGCACCATGAAGATGTGCTCGGCTTCATATCCCGGCGGATTGTCCACGCGCAGGTCGTGCAGTCTGAGTTCACCGGAGAAAATCCCCAGCCGGAGCGCGCCGACCTGCGTGGCCACGCCCGTGGCATGGGTGGCGCCCTGTTCCACGGCGCGTTTTGCTATCCAGTCCAGGGAGAGCCAGACAACGACGACGGCGATCGCCAGGAACACCAGTACACCCAGCACAAGCTTCTTCACCGCCACTCCCCCGCGGCGCAACGCCACGCAGCCTTCTTTGCGAAAACCGTAGCTACACGTACTTCGGCCGCAAGTCTCTTCTCATGGTGGTGATCATGACGTATGAAGAATCCATTGCCTTGGAAGGGTGATTCCGAGTAGACTTCGCGGCCTTCTCCCTCTGCGGAGAAGTGTACGTTCCTGACCTCTCTTTCCCACATCGCGTGCGGTTTCCCGGTTGGCGACGTAAGCGCTGCACAGCGCAACGAACCGCATGGCACGCCACCGTAGCCCGCCTCTTCGGTTCTCCATCCATATCATCGTGTCCGCCCCTGTGGCAGGGAGCGGCGAGGACGTCCTTTGTCATTTTCTTCGCTCAATCTGGGCGCGCCGTTGCTGCGCGCCATCGAAAACCTTGGTTTCAGCGAACCCACCGAGATCCAGCGCCAGGCCATCCCCGTGCTGATGACCGGCCGTGACCTCATGGCCTCTGCGCAGACGGGCACCGGCAAGACCGCCGCCTTCGTACTGCCTGCATTGCAACGCCTGCTGGCGCCGAGCGACGCGCGCGGCATTGGCCCGCGCATCCTGGTGCTCACGCCCACCCGGGAATTGGCCACTCAGGTGGAAGAAAACGTGCGTGAGCTTGGTCGTTTCTCGCGTCCGGTCACCACGAGTGTGGTGGGTGGCGTCCCCTATCCGCCGCAGATCCGCGTCTTGTCCCGCCCCGTGGACATCCTGGTGGCAACGCCGGGCCGCCTGATGGATCACATGGAGCGTGGCCGCATCGACTTCGGACGCCTGGAACTCCTGGTGCTGGACGAGGCGGATCGCATGCTCGACATGGGCTTCCTCGACGATGTTCGCCACATTGCCGCCGCCATGCCGGCAGCCCGCCAGACCGCACTGTTCTCGGCGACCCTGGAAGGGTCGGTGCTGACTGTGGCGAAGGAACTGCTCAAGGAACCCGCGCGCCTGCAACTGGCCGCCGCGGCCATGCGCCACGAGCGCATCACCCAGCGCGCCCATCGCGCCGATGACCTCGCCCACAAGCACGCGCTGCTGGCGCACATCATCGGTGCCGAGGAACTGGACCAGGCGGTAGTCTTCACCGCGACCAAGGCCGGCGCCGAAACCCTGGCGCAGACCCTCTCCGAGCAGGGCCATGCCTGCGCGGCACTGCATGGGGACATGGGCCAGCGCGATCGCAAGCGCACCGTGGACCGCATGCGCCGTCGGGAGGTCCGCCTGCTGGTGGCCACGGATGTGGCAGCGCGCGGCCTCGATATCGCCGGCATCAGCCATGTGATCAACTTTGACCTGCCCATGGCCGCGGAGGATTACATCCACCGCATCGGGCGCACCGGCCGCGGCGGCGCCAGCGGTACGGCCATCACCTTCGTGGGGCCCGCCGACCGTCCCAAGCTCGGACGCATCGAACGTCTCACCGGCAGCCGCCTCGAATATGCGGTGATTTCGGGACTGGAACCGCGCCTCGAACCCGTGCGCCGGCGTCCAGCGGGTCCGCGTCGTGACGGTCGGCATTTTTCCGAACGCGGCAATCGCCGACCCAACGGCCCGCGCCGCAACGAGGGCTTTCGCCGCGCCTGAGACTCTCGGGACCACCCCGGCGGCATGAGCACCTGGGGCTCGGGGTGGTCCACCATCACCTGGCAGCGGGAGCCCCCTCCCGCCCACAGGTGCAGCGAGGCCTGTTTGGCGTCATCCCGAGGCGCGTGCTTTTCCACGCGTGGCATTCGGCGTATAAGACAGCGCTTGCGGGCAGGGGCCGCGGCGCAACGGCAGCTCAAGGGCCTCAAGGGGTACTACACTCGCTGCGGCTTTGCACCCGCCACAACCGAAGTGAAAGGTGAAAATGGACTGGATTCTGCTCCTCAAGGGTTTCCTGCTCGGTCTGGTGGAAGGGGCCACAGAGTTTCTTCCCGTTTCCAGCACCGGCCACCTCATCATCGTCGGCGACTTCCTCGACTTCAACGGCGCAGTCGCCAAGGTGTTCAGCATCGCCATCCAGCTCGGTGCCATCCTGGCCGTCTGTTGGGAGTACCGTGAGCGCATCGAGCGGGTGGTGAAGGGGCTCGGCAGTGATCCTGTGGCGCAGCGTTTCACCATCAACCTGTTGGTGGCGTTTCTTCCAGCCATGGTGCTGGGCCTGCTGTTCCACCGCATCATCAAGGACCATCTGTTCAATCCCTTCAACGTCGCCATGATGCTGGTGATCGGCGGCGTGGTGATCCTGTGGGTAGAGCACTTCTACAACCGCAAGCACCATATCGAGACCGTGGACGACATGCGCTGGACAGATGCGCTCAAGGTGGGCTTCGCGCAGTCGGTGGCCATGATCCCGGGTGTGTCGCGCTCCGGAGCCACCATCATCGGCGGTTTATTGTTCGGACTCTCACGCAAGGCCGCTACGGAGTTCTCGTTCTTCCTGGCCATCCCCACCATGGTCGCGGCGACCACCTATGACGTGTACAAGAACTGGGCCCTGCTGCAACCGTCGGACCTGCCGCTGTTCGTCGTCGGCTTCCTGACGGCCTTCGTGGCGGCACTGGTGGCGGTGAAGAGCCTGCTGCGTTTCGTCGCCAACCACAGCTTCATCGGCTTCGCCTGGTACCGCATCCTGTTCGGCGGAGTGCTGCTGGCCTATTTCTACTGAGGCATCCATGCGCGTGCTGGAACGTCCCATCGCCATCGACGGCAGCAGCGTCAGTTCGGTGTGGGCGGTGCCCCCCGACTGGCGAGCGGGTGCAGGCACGGCCATTGTCATCGCCCACGGCGCCGGCAACGACATGCGCGCGCCGTTCATTGCACAACTGCACGCGGCCCTGGCCGCGCGCGGCCTGCTCGGCGTGTGCTTCAACTTTCCCTACAAGGAACGTGGGGCCAGGGCGCCCGACCGTGCCCCGGTGCTCGAGGCAACCTGGCGCGCCGTGTTGGCTGCCGTGCGTGCTGATGCGCTGGCGCCGCGCCGCATCATCCTCGCCGGCAAGAGTATGGGCGGGCGCATGGCCTCGCACATCGTGGCCCAGGGTGAGCCCTGCGACGGCCTGGTATTCTTCGGCTATCCACTGCATCCTGTGCGTCAACCACAGAAGCTGCGCGCGGAGCACCTCGCGCGTGTGGGTTGCCCCATGTTGTTCATTCAGGGAACGCGCGACACGCTGTGCGATCTCGGCCTGCTCCGGCAGGTGCTCACACCGCTTGCCACACCGCACACCCTGCATGTCATCGAGGGTGGTGATCATTCCTTCAAGGTGCCACGCAGCAGTGGCCGCAGCCAGGATGCCGTCATGGCCGAGATCGTGGATACCACCGTTTCCTGGATCCATGCGCTGGATTGAGGCTTCGCCTCTGGCGAATAGAGCCTGAGCACGGAAGCGCTACAGAGTCTGCGGAGAACGCGGGGTGTGCGGCTCGAAGGCTGTTGAAGGTTCCGCGCCATCCCTGCCGTTGTGATCCGTTTCCGAAAGCCTCCGTGGCGGTCTTGGCGCGTGCTCAGCTGAGGGCGAGCCTGCTTCGCAAGGCGGCATCGCTGGCACGGATGGCGTCGGCGAGCGCATCCTTGGTCGCAGGCGTGATCGGCTGCGCGGCAAGCGCTTGCAAGCAGGCATCCAGGTGTTCAGTCAGGGCTGCGGCGACCCGCTGCGGGTCCAGCGGCACGGTCGGTGCCGGGGCGCCCGTGCTGTCGTCGACGGATTGCAGCACGGCGGCGCGCGGTACCAGGCGACTGCTTCCCGTGACTTCGTGCACGGCCAGCAAGGGGCTGGTCTTGCGCCAGATTTCACCGTTCCAGCGAAAACGCTGGCCGATGGCAAGATGATTGAATTTGGGCATGGCAGCTGCGCGCGGGTGGGATGTCGGGGCAACTGTCATGCAGGACGGGCGTAAAGGCAAGCGGCGATCACGGTGGCACGTCCGACCATGTACCGCTCGCGGGGGAGGGCTCCTGGCGGAGGAAGGTCACCGGCAGGCGCCGGGCCCTGGGCAGGAAGGCCGTACCCGACGGCCTTCCCGACCGGCGCTCACTTCTTGGTACAGACACCCACCAGCGGGTACAGCGGGCAAAAGCCCATGAGACCCGTGGCCAACGGCACCACGCCGATCCAGCCCCAGGCCGGCAGCGTGCCCGCCAGCGTCAGGCCGATGAGTGCCACACCAGCGACGATGCGAAGGGTCTTGTCCATTCCACCAACGTTCTGTTTCATCGAGTGCACCTCCGTTAGAGACGTGGCAACATTCTGCGCCCCCGGCCCAGTCCGCCACAGTGACAAAATCACAATGCCCCTACGCCTTGACCGCTTTCTCGCCCATGCCGCCGGGCTCACCCGGAGTCAGGCACAGCGTGCCGTGCGCGGTGGCGAAGTAACCGTAGACGGTGTGGTGGTGCGCGACCCGTCCGCTCAGATCGGGCCCGGGCAGGCCGTCACCTGCCGCGGCCGGCCCGTGGTCGCCCAGGGAGCACGGTACTTCATGCTGTACAAACCCGCCGGTGTGGTCTCGGTGACCACGGACGCACTGCATCCCACGGTGCTGGACCTGATTCGGGAAACCCGCAAGGAAGGCCTGCACGCGGCCGGGCGCCTGGACCTGGATGCCACGGGACTGGTGCTCATCACGGATGACGGGGGCTGGTCACACCGGGTGACCAGCCCCCGCCGCAAGTGCGCCAAGCGCTACCGCGTGACCCTGGCCGAACCGCTCACGCCGGCGGCTGCGGCACAACTGGCCGCGGGCATCGTGTTGCGCGGCGAGGACACACCGACCGCACCCGCGTCGCTCGAACCCCTCTCCGCTACCGAAACATGGATCACCATCAGCGAAGGCCGCTATCACCAGGTCAAGCGCATGTTCGCCGCAGTGGGAAACCATGTGCTGGCCCTGCATCGCGATCGCATCGGCCCGGTGGTGCTGGATCCTGCCCTCGCCCCCGGTGAATACCGGCCTCTCACCCCCATCGAGATCGCCGCTCTGGGTGGGTGCGGCGGCTGACACGGAAACCAGCCCAACACCAAGACACGCGATGCAGATCGAGGGACTCGTTTCCCACTGCCCTCTGCTCGCGTCGCCGGATTCCGTTTCCTGCGTCACTATGCCTTTACCTGCGCGCTTCGCTGGCCCATCATCCCTGCACAACGCCTTACAAGACGTAATGTTCACGCCTGGTCCGGCATTGACCATTCGGGGGAACCACCATGACGCTCCAGCAGTTGCGCTGTGTACTCGAGGTCGTCAGACAGCAGCTCAATATCACCGCTGCGGCGCGCGCGCTGCATACCTCGCAACCGGGAGTGAGTCGGCATATCCGCATGCTGGAAGACGAGTTGGGCCTGCGTATCTTCGGGCGCAGCGGCGCGAGCCTCTCCCACGTGACGCGGGAAGGGGCGGCCATCGTGCAGTTGGCGCAGGACATGCTCGCCACGGCGGAGAAGATCCGCGCCACTGCCGCCGAGTTTCGCGACCCGGGCACAGGCACGCTCAGTATCGGCACCACCCACACCCAGGCACGCTACGTGTTGCCGCCGGTGGTGTCCCGCTTCGCCGCACGCTATCCCAAGGTGCGCCTGTGCGTACATCAGGGCACACCGCGCCGCGTGGCTGAAATGGCGCATCAGGGGGAGGTGGATCTGGTGATTGCCACGGAAGCCATCAACGAATTCGACGACTTGATGGCGTTGCCGTGCTATTCATGGGAGCACTGCGTGGTCGTGCCTCATGAGCACCCGCTGTGCGGGCAACCGCGGCCGAGCCTGGAGACCCTGGTGCATTATCCCTTCGTCACCTACACCTCGGGCTTTACCGGCCGCGCCCATATGGACCAGGTATTCGCCGCCGCCGGGCTCACTCCGAACGTGGTCTTCACTGCCTCCGACGCCGATGTGATCAAGACCTATGTGCGACGTGGCATGGGCATCGGCATCGTGGCGGCCATGGCCATCGACCCGGCGCTGGATCGCGACTTGTGCGCCATCGATGCCGCACACCTCTTCCCCTCCAATGTCACGCGCATCGGCCTGCGCCGCGATGCCTTTCTGCGTCGCTACGGGTACGACTTCATCGAGGGATTTGCGCCTCACCTCAAGCCCGATGCGGTCATGGTGGCGGCCGCTCTGAATGACCGGGCGGCAGTGGATGCGCTGTTCGCACCCGTCCCGCATTACAGCTTGCAGACCGGGCCGGCCAGGCAAGGTGATGACACCGCCACGCCGGCGTCGGCGCGCACGAGCCGGGATCCGTCTGCGTGGGAATGGACGACTCCGCCGGGGTGACGCGCAAGAAAAAAAACGGCTTCCACACCGCTACACCTACCCGTTGCGCAGCAAAAAAATCGCCCACTCGGGCCCTCCCATACCAACCCGATGGGCGAATGGTGGCAAGCGAACGCAGGACTCAGGATTCGTGCAACTGCAGTCCGTTGTCGGCGCCAAAGGCCCGGAGAAATGCGTACAGCCGGGGGTCCGAGGAGGCCAGTTTCTGGTCGATGGCCACCGCCGGCACCCCGTCGGCGATGACCACCCTGACCATGGGGTGAGACTTCAGGCGACCCTCCGGTCGGCAGGCGGCGGCCGCTGTGGCGAGGCGCTGGGCCCAATCACTGGGGCGGAACAGTTGCCCCCCTTCCGTAATGCCCCGGATGACCAGTCGTGCCTGCGCGGGCACATCATCATGCCCACGTGCTTGCGCCGAACATGTGGCGTTCACTGCCATGATTATTGCCTTCCTATCAGAAACACATGGCCCGCCATGCCTTCGTGGCGGTGTGCCAGGAGCAGGACCTGCGGTGAATTGGCCGCCCACGCACCCACATCGGCGGGCGCACTGGTGCAATCGGTGCGCAGTTTCAACACCGCACCGCGGCCCATGTGGCGCATGCGGCGGCGCGCTTCGATGACGGGCAGCGGGCAGCGCGCACCGCGCATGTCGAGTTCGTCGGAGACAATAGGCGCCGGCGCACACCGTACGCTGAGAATGCGCACACCACCGCGCACATCCACGGCAATCAGTTCGCCGCCGCATGCGCACAGGCTCATGAGCAGGGCGCCGTCGCTGTAATCAGGATCGAGTACCAACTGCAGCAGTTCACCCGGGGCCAGTTGCTGCAGGTGCCAGCGCAGCGCCGCACGCGGCTGGCGATGCTGGAAGCCGCGCAGATCCAGCACGGTGGTTACGGCTAGGGTCGTCCCGTGACGCATGACATCGGCTCCTCCAGGCTTTGCGAAACGTGCAAGAAAAGCTAGCAGCAGGACAGGTTTTCCAGAAATCAATCGTTCGCCTAGGGCAAGAACTTCTTGTTATCGCATGCGGCGTGCCGCCGCCGTGGTTGCCACACGCTGATCGCGCAGCAGGGCAGCGCTGACGGTCACGGGCCAGGGTGGATCGGCCGGCGCCAGGGCGCGCAGGCGTGCCGGCAGACGGGCCACCTCTGCGGCGGCATGGGCGCGCAGCAGGTCCAATCCGGCAGCCTCATGCAGGCGGCGACCACCGCGCATCACCAGCTGCAGCAGCGGGCGGCCAGGCAGCAGTTCGTCGCTGCGGCCGATGATATCGGCCATGTCTGTGTCACCTTCGGCGCAGCGGAAGATCTGTTTGCGACCCGGCAGGATAGGCTTGCCCGCGGACAGCTTGATCCGCCCGGTGCCGGCATAGGCGGCGAGCTTGTAGGCGATGTCCAGGTCGGGTGCATCACTGGACACGCCCATGCTAGTGCCCACACCGAAGCCATCGATGGGCGCGTCCGCGTCCAGCAGGGCGGCGATGGCATCTTCGTCCAGGCCGCCGCTCGCGACGATGCGCACCCGTTCGAGGCCGGCCGCATCCAGCATGCGCCGCGCCTCGCGCGCCAGGCCGGCGAGGTCGCCGGAGTCGAGTCGCACTGCGCTGACCGTGAAGGCGTCACCGAGGCGTCGTGCCAGTTCGATCACATGCGCGACGCCGCGCAGGGTGTCATAGGTATCCACCAGCAGCACCGTGCCCGGAAAGCGGTGCGCGAAGGCCGCAAAGGCCATGGCCTCGTCGTCGTGTGCCTGGATGAAGCTGTGTGCCATGGTGCCGCTCACGGGTACGCCATAGTCGCGGCCGGCCAGTACGTTGGAGGTGGCGGCCACGCCGGCGATGTGGAAGGCGCGCGCGGCCTTGAGTGCGGCATCGATGCCGTGCATGCGCCGCGCGCCGAAGTCGATTACCGGGCGGCCCCCGGCCGCGGCCACCACGCGCACCGCCTTCGAGGCGAGTACCGTCTGCACGCCGATCTGGTTCATCACCAGGGTCTCGACCCATTGGCCCTCGGGCAGAGGCGCCACCACCTCCAGGATGGGTTCGTTGGCGAATACCGGCGTACCTTCCGGGACGGCGTAGACATCGCCCGTGAAGTGCACGTCGGCGAGCCGGGCGATGAAGCCGGGGGAAAACCTGCCCAAGGAGGCGAGATAGCGGCGGTCCTCATCGGTGAAGCGCAACATCTCCAGTTGCTCCAGCAAGGTGTCCAGGCCACAGGCCAGGAGAAAATTCCTGCGCGCCGGCAGCCGGCGCACGAACAGGGTGAACACCGCCTGCTGGGTCAGGCCTTCCTCGAAATAGGCCTGCAGCATGGTCAGCTCGTACAGGTCAGTGAACAGCCCCAGGCCTTGGCCAACGCCGCCGCTCATGCCGTCAGTGCCACGCTGTCCCGCTTCACGGTATCCGTTCCTGCAATGTGCGCAGGTACAGTTGCAGGTCTTGCTCGCCGTGCAGCACGAAACGGATGTGCACGACCCGGGTGAGCCGGGCCAGCTCATCCAGCACGGCCTGTACGGCAACGCCCGCGGCGGCTTCCTTTGGATAGCCGAACGCGCCGGTGGAAAGGGCGGGAAAGGCAATGCTTTTCAAGCCGTGGTCCTCGGCCAGGCGCAAGGCGTTGCGGTAGCAGTCGGCGAGCAGTTCGTCCGCCGGTTCATCGCGCCCGTACACCGGACCGAGGCAATGGATGACGTACCGGTTGGGCAACCGGTGGCCGCCGGTGATCACCGCCTCGCCGGGCGCGATGGGCGCGAGCGGCCGGCCTTCCTCTTCCAGACCGGGACCCGCGGCGGCATGGATGGCACCGGCGACACCGCCGCCCGGGCGCAGTTCCGCATTGGCGGCATTGACCACAGCATCCATGTCTGGCTGAGCAATGATGTTTCCGCTCACGCATTCGATGATCACGCCCCAGATTTCCCTGCGATACACGGCATCCCCTCCCGTTGGGAGCACCTGTTTCAAGGTTGGCAGAGCGCGGGCGGCGATCCACCGCACACCTATGCTGTGATCGGGGGCAGCATGGAACAAGCACCGCGCATCTGGACCATCGGCCACTCCACGCGCAAGGCGGAGGACTTCGTGGCCATGTTGCGTGCCCACGGCATCGTCATGCTGGTCGATGTGCGCAGCTATCCCGGCTCGCGCCGCTTTCCGCACTTCAACCGCGACGCACTCGCCCGGGAGCTCTCTGCGGCCGGCATCGGTTACGAGCACCTGCCCGCACTCGGCGGTCGCCGCAGTCCGCGCGCCGACTCGATCAACACGGCCTGGCGCAATGCAAGTTTCCGCGGCTATGCCGACTACATGCAGAGCGCGGAGTTTGCCGCCGCCATGGCTTATCTGATGGAACGCGCCCGCGCACAGCCCACCGCCATCATGTGCGCGGAGGCGCCCTGGTGGCGTTGCCACCGTTCCCTCATTGCCGACTGGCTCAAGGTGAACGGCTGGGCGGTGTTGCACATCCTCGATACCAGGCGCGTGCAGCGGCATCCCTACACCCATGCGGCACGAATCGAGGAAGGACGCCTGTCGTACCGGTGAGCAGACCCCCGCCTGCGCGCCGGAATCCACGGCACCGCGGATCACGCCGCTGCCGTGCTATCCCTCATGGACTGCACGCCTTTCCACACCCGGTCCATGCTTTTCCCATGGACTATGACCTTGCCATCGTCGGCGGCGGCATCTCGGGCCTGTCGCTGGCCCACGGCGCGGCGCGCCGTGGCTGGCGTGTCCTGCTTCTCGAGGCCGAACCGCAGGTAGGTGGCGCGCTGCATACCTACCGGTGTGGCGCCTTCTGGCTCGAACTGGGCGCCCATACCCTGTTCAATTCCTACGGCACCCTGCTGGACATGACCGATGCCACCGGACTGACGCCACGCGTGCTGCAGCGCCGGCGGTTGTCTTTCCGGCTCTGGAACGGAGCCCGCGATGTCTCCATTGCGGCCAGCCTGCATTACCCGGAGCTGTTGCGTGGCCTGCTGCGCGTACCCTTCCTGGACCGCAGCGAGCACACCGCGGCGGATTACTTCAGTGCGCTGGTGGGGCCGCGCAACTTCACCGAGGTCATCGGACCCGCCCTGGATGCAGTGATCTGCCAGCCGGCACGCGACTTCCCCGCCGACGTACTGTTTCAGCGCAAGCCGCGCCGGCGCGACGTACCGCGCAGTTTCGCCCTGCCAGGGGGCATGGGCACGCTCGCCGACGCCCTGGCCGCTACACCCAACGTGGAGGTGCACCCGGGGGTGCACGTCACCCGTATCGTGCGGGATGGTGGGGGCTTCCGGGTGTTCGCCGCGCAGGGGGACTGGCGTGCCGATCGCATCGGCCTCGCTACGCCACCCACCGAGGCAGCCATGCTGCTTGCGGGCGTGCGCCCGGGGTTGTCCGAACAGCTCAGGCACATCGGCGTGGCGCGGGTGGAATCCGTGGGTGTGGTGGTGCGGGCCCGCGATGTCGATCTGCCGGCAGTGGCGGGGCTCATCGGCCGTGGCCAGCCGTTCTACTCGGTGGTATCGCGCGATGTGGTGCCCGGTGGCGAGTGGCGTGGGTTCACCTTCCACTTCCGGCCGGGGGCGCTGGGGCGTGACGACAAGCTCGAACTGGCCGCGCACGTGCTCGGCACCACGCCCGCCGGCTTCAGCGAGGTGGCCGAATCCGACCACGTGCTGCCCGCCTTGCGCAGCGGCCACACGACCCTGCGCGGGCGCATCGACGCCCTGCTGGCGCGCTCTCCCGTACTGGTCACGGGCAATTATTTCGAAGGGCTTTCCATCGAGGCCTGTGCCGCCCGATCCATGGCGGAACTGGTGCGGGCGCACGGCTGAGCCGCGGGACGTGCAACGAGGTGCGGGGGCAGCGTGCCGGCATTGTGAACCATGTCATGCGGGGGTGTAGGCGGCATGCCGGCGGCGCGCTACAGTGCTGCGGGAATGGAGCAGTGATCGGGAGTACGCATGGCATCCCTGTGGCAACGCATGGTCGTCACCCTGGTGGTGATCGCCGCCCTCGCTCTGGCTGTGCTCGGCACGGCCGATCGGGCCGGGTTCGACTATACCGAGCAAGGCCTGCGACGCGCGCTGGTCACCTTCGCCGTGGCGCGCAGCCTGAACGGCGTCATCTCCGTGGCGCAGGGCACCGAGGTGGCGGTGGAGCCGGCCGGTGTGGGTGTCAACTTCGCGCCGGGTCAGATCCTCGACCCGATCAACGACCTCATCGAGCAGTTCTCCTGGGTAATGCTGGCGAGCGCCACGTCACTGGGGCTGCAGCGTCTGCTCATCGAGGTGTTCGCGACGCCGTTTTTCACCTATGGGTTGGCGCTGGTGGGCGGGGCCCTGCTGACGAGTCTCTGGTGGCCGCGCTGGCGTGATACCCGTGTCGCCACGCTGGCCATGCGCCTGACGCTGCTGCTGGTACTGGTGCGCTTTGCCGTGCCGCTGGCGGCCATGGTGAGTGAAGGTGTTTATGCCCTGTTTCTGGCCGAGCGCTACGAAGCGTCCACCCAGGCCATCGAGCAGGCTGCCACACGCATCGGCAACGTCAATGGTGCCACGGCCCGGAACGTGGAGCCGCCGCCGTCATCGGTGAGCGATGTGTTGAAGCACTGGTACAGGTCGGCGGTGGCCGTGGCGGATGTGCCCGCTTACATGAAACGCTACGAGGAGGCGGCTGCAGATGTGAGCGAGCAGGTGGTGAATCTGGTCGTGGTGTTCGTGGTACAGACGATCGCGTTGCCGTTGCTGTTCCTGTGGTTGTTGCTGAAATCAGCGCAGCGGCTGCTCAGGCCGGCACCGTTTCAGTGGGCACCGGAGACCAGGTAGCGTACGGCGCTGCGTACGTCGGCGCTACGGGGCAACTTGGTGCGCAACACCTCGGCGAGCAAGGTGTCGAGGATGGCATCGGGCGGACGGCCGCCGCGGCGCTGGCGCAGGTAATGGCGCAGGCTCGACCAGTCGGCCAGCCAGGTCTCCACCATGTCATCCAGCAGGGAAGGGGACTTCTCGGTAGGTCGGGTGTCCATGCGTATCCTCTTTTTGTTTTTCCTTCTGATCGAGGATAGGCGCAAATACTGTTGTCGGCAGTGAAGACAGTCACGAACGGGCACCGGATTCAAAGGCTTATCATCTGGCGCCAGCTTATGACGTAGCGCGGGTTGCGCGATTGTCTACCGTCTTCATTGTCGTCGAGATTGGTGATCAGGAAACTGAACGGTTCCTTGACGATGCCGAAAGCGGTGTCGCCGAGCCAACTGATGTGGTCGTCCACGGCCTGGCTGTGGAGCATGCCGAAGTGGGCTACCAGGGACAGGGTCTCGCCCAGCGGGTGCCGGTAGTTGAGTTCGTAGTAGCGCGATACCGCGCCGCTGCCAAAGTAATCGTCACTGTAGGAAAAACGGAATTCGGCGCCGTACTTGCCGATGCCTATGTAGGCTTCGGGGAAGTCCTGTTGGTTGGCCGTGCCCGGAAGGAGCCGGTTGTTCTCCGCATCGAAATGATTGCCGCGCAGGAATTCGTAATAGAGCGCACCCACATCGACGCGCCATCCCTGTACCGGTATGCGGTAGCCGAGCCGCATGAGCAATTGTTGTTCGTCCCGGGTGCTCAGGTCCCCATCGTCGTCCTGTTCCTCCACGCGCACCGCGGCGATGCGGGCACTTCCGTACAGGCCCGCATCCGCGGAGTCCCTGTAGGTGAAGCCACCGAGCACGGACGGTGCGTCGTCGCTGAGCGACACGCCGCGCCAGACATAGTTGGAGGTAACGATGAATTCGCCGGCAAAATCGGCGACCGCGGTGCCGGCCAAGCCACAGGCAAGCACGACAAACAGGAATCGATATGCCATGTCCGCAGCTTAGCTGATGATGATGATGCCCACGACCATAGGTGCAAGGCGTCCCGAATGGCTTCCGGAATGTGTCCACACCGGGGCGTCGCGGTGAACGGCATTGGCTCAGAAAAACTGCCTAACCAGTCAAGTTTTCGCCGGATCATCGGCAAGACGCTGGCTGTATCCTGGGCGTGCTGGTATATAAATCGACCCGTCGGACCCAAGAACTTCCAATAGGAGCCCTTTATGTACCAGCCCCGCAAAATCACCCGTGCATTGTGTGTCTTCATCGCGGCCTCCCTCACCGGCACGGCGGTGCCTGCCGGCGTGGCCAACGCCGCCATGATCGGCACCCCGGCCATTCTCAGCGAGCAGCAGATGAGCGTGCAGCGCGACCAGCTACTGGATGTGCTGGAGCGCGCCGAAGTGCAGCAGAAACTGGCTGAGCTGGGCGTGGACCCGCAGCAGGCGAAGGCGCGCGTCGCCGCCCTCACTGACGAGGAGATCCAGACACTGAACGCACGCATGGCGGAGATGCCGGCCGGCGGCATCGATGCGCTGGGCGCCGTGGTATTGGTGTTCCTGGTGCTGCTGATTACCGATATCGCCGGTTTCACCGACGTGTTCCCGTTCGTGAAGAGCCGCCGCTGAGCGTGGCCGCTGTCCGCACGGGCACGCTCCTGGTGTTTCTGGCGCTCCTGGCCGGCTGTGCCGGCGCGCCCCAGACGACGCGCCTGGAGGCACAGCCGCCCGCGCACCTGCCGGTGCGCGTGGAACTGGACGGGACGCCGTTCTTTCCCCAGGAGGCCTACCAGTGCGGCCCGGCGGCGTTGGCCACCGTGCTGGTTCACACCGGTGTCGGTATCACGCCCGCGGCGCTCACGCCCCAGGTGTTCATCCCCGAACGGGAAGGCAGCCTGCAACTGGAGCTCATCGCCGCCGCGCGGCGTCAGGGCCGTGTGCCTTACGTGCTGGCCCCCCGTCTGCAGGACGTGCTGGCGGAAGTCCATGCCGGCCACCCGGTGCTGGTGCTGCAGAATCTCGCCCTCGGCTGGTTCCCGCGCTGGCACTACGCCGTGGTGGTGGGCTTCGATCTTGACGCGGGACAGTTGGTGCTGCGCTCCGGGAAGGAGCGTCGCCGCGTAGTACCGCTGTCGCTGTTCGAGCGCACCTGGGCGCGCGGGGGGCACTGGGCCATGGTGGTGACGGCCCCCGGGCAACTGCCGGAAACGGCACAGGAACTGCCTTTGCTGCGCAGCGTGGCGGCCTTCGAGGCATTGGGGGATGTGGCCGCGGCAAGACGCGGCTACGAAGCGGCCGTGCAGCGCTGGCCCGAGAGCGTCGCGGGATGGATGGCCCTTGGCAACGCCGGCTATGCCCAGGGTGATCAGCTACGGGCCGAAAGCGCCTGGCGGCGTGCCCTGGCCCTCGCCCCCGACTATGCGCCCGCGCTCAACAATCTGGCGCAACTGCTGTTTGAGCAGGGGCACCGGGAGGAGGCCTTGTCGCTGGCCCAACGCGCCGTTGTGGCGGATGGGGCCAATCCCGTCTATCGCGAGACCTTGCGCGGCATCGGTCCGCCGTAAACGACGGGCAGCATCGCGCGCCCTCTTGGGGGCTACGGGATGGTGCAGGAAGGCGACGTATCGGCCGGTACGCCGGCTGCCCAGGGTTCGGGCGACACACCGCGTGGGTGGTCGCGCAGGAAAGGCCAGATGATGTCGAAGGCATCGGGCGGCACGGTATGCCCCTGGGTGCCCACGCAATGCACCACGAAATGCCCGTCCACGCGCAGCTTGGCCGAGAACGCCTCGCTCGCACGTGCGAAGGAAAACACCTCCGGATTGCCGTTGTTGTGGGTGAAGTCCTCGCCCGCGACCCGGAACACATCACCCTCGCCACCCCAGGCGAGCAGCACGGGCAGGTCGCGCGCAGGCGTACGGTAGGGCGGGGCGATCGAGGGGTCCGGTTCGCCGCCGGAGAGCAGCGCGGCCGCCGCCAGGAACAGGCTGCGGTGCTGCAGCAGGTAGGCGCTCCAAAGGGCGCCCGCACTCATGCCCGTGGTCCAGATGCGGTCCCGATCCACGCCGAACTGGGTGTCCAGGCAGGCGAGCAGGTCATCGAACAGGCGCAGATCGGCGTTGCCCTCGGGTGCGGCCGTGGTATCCCAGGTGAAGGTCTTGTCGCCGGCGGCGAAGGGCGCCACCACGATGACGTCGGTGAGGTTGAGGAGCCCGGTGGCGAGCAGCAGTTGGAAGGGGCCGCCTTCCAGCCAGTGCCAGGCGAACACCACCGGCGCGCCCTGTGCCTCGCCGTTCACGAACAGCACGAAGCGGCGCGATTGCCCGCCGGAGGTGAGGGTGTTCTCACCCACGCTGAATGCCGGGCAACTGCCGCCCGAGAAGCGCGGGAACGCCCCGCGTGAGAATGTGCCGTTGCCGTCTCCGTTACTGCACCCGCTCAGTCCGACCACCATCAGCAACAGCATGATCACGCGTCCCATGCTCACCTCCACATCCCTGGAGTGCGGGCGCCGGTGGCAAACACCAGGGCCAGGAAGGAAAACTTGCGCATGGGCTCCTCCTTGAGCTCGCGGACCTCCCGTGACGAAGCTTAGCCGCCGGCACGTGTCAGCCGCGAAAACGGAACTTGAGCAGCAATACGACGAGGGCGAGCACCAGGGTGATGCCGTTGGCGAGGATGACCGGCAGGGCGCCCAGCGCGATGCCGTACAGCAGCCACAGGAACACCCCGGCACTGAACAGCAGGAACATGAAGGTGGAGATGTCCTCGGCCGAGCGCGTCCTCAAGGTCTTCACGACCTGGGGCACGAAGGCGAGAGTGGTGAGACTGCCGGCGACGAGGCCGAGGGCATTGACGGCATCCATGGGTGTGCTCCGCCAGGCCGTGCCAACGATAGCCGGTCAGTGCAGCGTGCGATCCGGCTCCGGTCGCGGCCCTTCCGCTTCCTTCATCTTGGTGTCCCACACACGGAAGGCGTTGACGAACATGATGGCCGCCTGGAACGGATCGGCGAAATTCTTGGGGTTGTACATGGACCAGAAGCGCTGGCCCGTGTCGAATTCACCCACGCCCTTGGCGACGTTTCCATCCGCGGGTTCGAAATGGAATTCTCCCGGGGCGTCTTCGTGCAACTCCACCAGGAAATTACACGCGCTGCTGACCAGGTATTCGAGCGCAACCAGTTCTTGCCGCTTCGGTTTTCTGTCCATCATGCCCTCCGGGGTGGAGCGCATGCTAGGACCCCGCCCCAGGTGCGTCCCTGCGCTGCCTCACATTTTGGGGCTACCCCGCCGTTTCCTGCGCGGCACGTGCGCGGCGTCTCCGCGTGGCTGTGAGGTTGAGCGCCTCCACGGCGGTGGAGAAGGCGATGGCGAAGTAGAGATAGCCCTTGGGCACGTGGAACCCGGCGCCCTCGGCCACCAGTGCCATGCCCACCAGGATCAGGAAACTGAGTGCGAGCATCTTGATGGAGATGTGCTCATTGATGAAGCGGCTGAGCGGCTCCGCGGCAAAGATCATGATGATGACCGCGATGACGATGGCGGCGGCCATCACGGGCAGGTGCTGCGCCATGCCTACGGCGGTGATGACGCTGTCGAGGGAGAACACGATGTCGAGGATGGCGATCTGCACGATGACCCAGCCGAAGCTGCTCACCTTGATCGCGCGCATTTCGTCTTCCACGCCTTCCACGGTGGTGTGGATCTCCGTGGTGCCCTTGGCCAACAGGAACAGACCGCCTGCCAGCAGCACGATGTCACGCAGGGAAACGGGGTGCTCACCGACCTCGAACAGGGGTGCGGTGACGCCCGCCAGCCAGGCGATGGTGGCCAGCAGCATGAGACGCGTGACCACCGCCAGGGCGAGGCCGCCACGGCGAGCCGCCGCCTGCTGGTGCACCGGCAGGCGCGAGGAGATGATGGAAATGAACACCAGGTTGTCGATGCCGAGCACGATCTCCAGCGCCGTGAGCGTCAGGAGACTGGCCCAGATCTGCGGGTCAAGCAGGAATTCCATGAAGGGTCAGGCACGTGTTGAGGTGGCGCATTATGCCATCGCACGTCTCAGGGCATGAAACACTCTCCCGCGCGGGCCCGCGCCAGCCAGCGTACACAGGCGGGGGCCTCCGGATCACCCTCACGCGGCGCCCAAGGGGCGAAGTCCTTGTCGGCGGCCGGCCGGTAGGGGCCGGGCTTGAGCTCCAGCAGCACCGTGCCGGGTACGCACGCGGCCACGGTGTGCCAGGCGCCCGCCGGGATCTCCAGGCCGTGCAGCGGCCCGTGTGCGTCCACCTCCTCGCGGAGCAGCACCTTTCCCATGTCATCGAACAGCAGTACCACGGCGGCGCCCGTGAGCACCGTGAGCAGCTCCCAGCGCGAGGGTTCCGTGTGCCGGTGTGGTCGCACATAACTGCCCGGCTCGATGGCGTTGAGAAAACGCTGCACCGGATCGTCGGGGCCAGTGTGCAGGTTCTCGTTGATGCGGCCGCGTACGTGGGTACGCGCCTGCGCGGCGAGGTTGTCGAAGAGGCGGTTGTCGAGGCGCTTGAGCATGGGGCGCTAAGGATAGCACCGGGTTGACACCCCGTTTTTCACAGGGCCCAATGTGGGGCTTTTCCGACAAGAACAACCTAAAATGCAAGACCGCCGCGCCGCCATCATCGGGCCCGCCCTGTTCCTGCTCCTGCCCGTCACGGCCCAGGCCGGGGGCTTCGCCCTCAGTGACAAGAGCGTGAGTTCCCTCGGTTATGCCTTCGCCGGCACGGCGGCGTTCGCCGAAGATGCCTCCACCCTGTACAACAACCCGGCGGGATTGGTGCAGCTGGGGCATCGGCAGCTGGCGTTGGGCGTCCACGTCATCCGTAACGAGGCGACCTTCCGTGACGCCGGTTCCAATGTGCCAGGCGATGACACCAGCGAACTGGAAAGCACCACCCCTTCGCCCAATGCCTATTTCGTGGAGACCCTCGGCCCCGATCTGCGCCTGGGCCTCGGCATCTTTGCACCCTTCGGCATGCGCGCGGAATACGATGACGATTGGCGGGGCCGTTATCACGCCGTCTCGACGGAGCTGAAGACCGTGAACCTGAGCCCCGCCGTGGCGTGGCGCGTGCATGAGCGTCTTGCCCTGGGCGCGAGCGTGGATGTGCAGTACCTGGATGCGCACATGAAGCAGGCGGTGGACTTCCAGCGCATCTGCCAGGTTCAACTCGGCATACCGGCCTGCAGCGGGCTGAGCGACGGTACCCAGAAGCTCGAGGGTGACAGCCTGGCCTACGGCTACAGTGTGGGGCTGACCTGGGAGATGAGTGAGCTCACCCGCCTCGGCGCCGTCTTCCATTCCGACGTGCGCCACACCATTCGTGGTGATTCGGATTTCTCGGGTGTCCCGGCCCCCTTCGCCGGCGTGTTCACGGACAGCAGCGGCCGCGTCACCCTGCACCTGCCCGAGGTCGTGAGCCTCAGTCTCGCCCATCGCGCCACGTCCGCGCTGACCCTGCTCGCCGACGCCACCTGGACACGCTGGAGCCGCTTCGATGAACTGCGCCTGCGCTTCGACAACGGGTTGCCGGATGCCGCCACCGCACAGGAGTGGGAGGATGTCTGGCGTTATGCCCTGGGCCTCGCCTGGGATGTGAACCCGCGCTGGCGCCTGCGCCTGGGCATCTCCGATGAGGGCGGTGCCGTGCCCGATGCCGCGTACCGTTCGCCGCGCTCTCCGGACGGGCCGCGCCGCATGTACGCGGTCGGCTTCAATTACGCGACCTCGGAACGCTTCTCGCTGGATGTCGCCTATGCGCGCGTGATCCTGCCGGAGCTCGCGATCCACGCACGCGACAGTCTCGGTCATGAACTGGTGGGTGATTACGAGGTGGCCGGAGAACTCGCCAGCGTGCAGGGCAACTGGCGCTTCTGATGATCGGCATGTACGCGTCTGTCACGACGGCAGCATGGGCAGCGCAGGCGGGCGTCCATGGCCGGGCGTGCTTTTTTCGTCCCTGACGGAGGCGAAGCGAAGTGACGGGACCATAATTGTTTCAGAAGGGACGGTGAGCGGATCCGGCCTGTGGGGTGATGATTGTGGACTCCCGCCTTCGTGACATTCCCGCGCTGAAAGTGATGGACTCGGTGGTCGCGGCCAAGCATTACAACCGGGTCCGACTGGCCTTGGCGCGCCTGGACAATCCCCTGCGCTTCCCCCTGCCGCACCTGCGTGGCCTCGACATGCTGCTCACCGATGACGCCTGGGTGTGCGTGGACCGCACCCTCAATGACCTGCCCGTGCTTGCCTGGACCGACTTCCAGGTGCACGGGCGCATGGCCCTGCATGCCCCGGTCTCCTGCCGGCTGCGCTTCTTCCATGCCTATGCGGGGCTCATCGTCGGCACCCTGCTGCAGGACGTGGCCGTGATTCTCGCCGAGCGCCTGATCCGCGCCCAGCCACCGCTCAAGCGCCGCGTCACCCCGCTCTCGCACTTCCGGCATGACCGCCGCGTTTGACCGCGCCGTCCCCGGAGGCTATGCGTTACCGAAACCGGGGCGCGCGCATCATGATCCAGTTACCCGATGCTCCCATCCTGTCTTCCCTCAGCGCCTCGGTCGATGCGTACGAGTACAACCTCATTCATCTCGCCCTGGTGCGTTTCGGTGAACCGCAACTGGTGCGGCTCGGCGCCCGCGACATCGATTTGATCCTCAGCCACCGCGTATGGCTGTGCCGTGACCGCCGGCTCGACGACATGCCCCTCATGGCCTGGACCCGCTTCGCCCGCAGCGAGCGCGCCGGTCCTTACGCACCGGTCCGTTGTCAGGCCATCTATTACCACGCCTATGCGCGCGTCATCGGCCGTCAGGCGCTCACCGAAGTAGCCGCACGCCTGGACGCCGCCCTGCACGGCGGCCGGCGCGGCCGGCCGCGGGTGCTCAGGTGGCGCAGCCGCGACGCCTGAGGGGCGCACGCCGCCCGGTTGCGTGTGCTGCTCCGGCTGCAGCCATCCAGTGAAGGTGCACATGTAGTGAGGCATTGCCGTCACGAGGCGAAATTGACCGCGTGCTGCACCGTGCTATACCTCCCAAGTCCCGGGAGAGATTTGCATGAAGCCAGGCCTGCCGAACGTTCCGGTCATCAAGGCACTTGCGACGACAGTGGAGGCGTCCCACTACAACCACGTGCGCCTGGTGCTGGCGCGCGTCGGTATCCCGCAGGAACTGGTGCTGGGCTCGCGCGGGTTGACCATCACGCTGGATCGGCGCGCGTGGGTGCTCACCGACAGGCATCTGGATGACATGCCCCTCATGGCGTGGACCAACTTCGATACCAAGCGCCGGAGTGGACTCCATTCACCGATCCACTGCAGCATCCTGCTCTACCATGCCTACGCGCAGGTGGTGCGGCGCAATGTCCTCGTGGAGGTGGATCGACGGCTCCAGGCCATGCTGATGGGCCAGCGCGTGGCCGGGTGCCGTTCCCAGTTGGTAGCCTTCCGCCCGCGGGCCAGGTCATAAGCCCGGACTTATAGCAATTATCAAAATATCGAAATGGCCTTATGGGCCGAACGCGTATACTCTTTCCCCCAACGCGACGCGGACCGACATGCCGGTCCCGCCGCAGGAATCAACTCAGTCAAACCAAGGGTGAATCAATGGACCAGTCGAACCGCTACGCGCGCCTTGACCTCAAGGAAGCCGATCTCATCAAGGGCGGCCGCCACGTGTTGTGCGCCTACATCATGAAGCCCAAGAAGGGCTACGACTACCTGTCCACCGCTGCGCACTTCGCCGCCGAGTCCTCCACCGGCACCAACGTGGAAGTGTGCACCACCGACGATTTCACCAAGGGCGTGGACGCGCTGGTCTATGAGATCAACGAAGCCAAGGAAGAGATGAAGATTGCGTACCCCGTCGAACTCTTCGACCGCAACATCATCGACGGCCGCGCCATGATGGCCTCCTTCCTCACCCTGACCATCGGCAACAACCAGGGCATGGGCGACGTCGAGTACGCCAAGATGCACGATTTCTACGTGCCGCCCCAGTACCTGAGCCTGTTCGACGGCCCCACCATGAACATCGTCGACATGTGGCGCGTGCTCGGCCGTCCCGTGGTCGACGGCGGCATGGTGGTCGGCACCATCATCAAGCCCAAGCTCGGCCTGCGTCCGCAGCCCTTCGCCGACGCCTGCCACATGTTCTGGCTGGGCGGCGACTTCATCAAGAACGACGAGCCCCAGGGCAACCAGGTCTTCGCCCCGCTGCGCGAGACCATGCGCTGCGTGGCCGATGCCATGCGCCGCGCCCAGGACGAGACCGGCGAGGCGAAGCTCTTCTCCGCCAACATCACCGCCGACGACCCGGCCGAAATGATCGCCCGCGGCGAATTCATCCTGGAGACCTTCGGCGAGAACGCCTCGCACGTGGCCTTCCTGGTGGACGGCTACGTGGCCGGCCCCACCGCCGTCACTACCGCGCGCCGCAACTTCCCGCAGCAGTTCCTGCACTTCCACCGTGCGGGCCACGGTGCGGTGACCAGCCCGCAGTCCATGCGCGGCTACACCTCCTTCGTGCACTGCAAGATGACCCGTCTCATGGGCGCCTCCGGCATGCACACCGGCACCATGGGCTACGGCAAGATGGAAGGCGATGCCAAGGACAAGAACATCGCCTTCATGCTGGAGCGTGACAGCGCCGACGGCCCCTACTACCACCAGGAATGGCTGGGCATGAAGGCCACCACGCCCATCATCTCCGGCGGCATGAACGCCATCCGCCTGCCCGGCTTCTTCGACAACCTGGGCCACTCCAACGTGATCCAGACCTCCGGCGGCGGCGCCTTCGGTCACAAGGACGGCGGCACCGCGGGTGCCAAGTCCCTGCGCCAGGCCCAGGACGCGTGGCAGAAGGGCATCAACCTGGTCGACTACGCGAAGGAACATCCCGAACTCAAGGGTGCCTTCGAGACCTTCCAGGCCGACGCCGACAAGCTCTACCCGGGCTGGCGCGACGCCCTCGGCATCAAGGCCACGGCCCACAAGTAATTCCTCGTTAGCTTCACCTTGGTCAGAGCCCCCGCGCGAGCGGGGGCTTTTTTTTTCGTTCTTCACCGACCGGTCGACCAGTGGACCAGTGGGGTCAGACCAGTGGGGTCAGAGTCAATTGA
>Ga0172382_10002790_pt1 | contig 28487 bp, 20 predicted proteins | sample Leawel138RmetaG_FD_122245 | JGI IMG/M metagenome (GOLD analysis project Ga0172382, IMG submission 122245) | Leachate microbial communities from a municipal landfill in Southern Ontario, Canada - Leachate well 138R metaG | ecosystem: Engineered > Solid waste > Landfill > Unclassified | place...
ACGTGATGGCCTCGGGCGTCATCCCGCAGATTTCGGTGATCATGGGGCCGTGCGCTGGTGGCGCGGTGTATTCCCCGGCGATGACCGACATCATCGCCATGGTCAAGGACAGCAGCTACATGTTCGTGACCGGCCCGGACGTGGTCAAGACGGTCACGCACGAGGTCGTCACGGCCGAGGAGCTGGGCGGCGCGGTCACCCACACCGCCAAGTCCGGCGTGGCCGAGCTGGCGTTCGAGAACGACGTCGAGGCGCTGCTCCAGATCCGCCGCCTGATGGACTTCCTGCCCGCCAACAACCGCGAGAAGCCCCCCGTGCGGCCGACCGCAGACCCGGCCGACCGCGAGGACTTCTCGCTCGACACCCTCATCCCGAACAACCCCAACATGCCCTATGACATGAAGGAGTTGATCACCAAGGTCGTGGACGAGGGCGATTTCTATGAAATCGCGCCGGACTTCGCCAAGAACATCATCACCGGGTTCGCCCGCATGGAAGGCTCGACCATCGGCATCGTCGCCAACCAGCCGATGGTGCTGGCCGGGTGCCTGGACATCGATAGCTCCCGCAAGGCGGCTCGCTTCGTGCGATTCTGCGATGCCTTCAACATCCCGGTGGTGACGTTCGTGGACGTCCCCGGCTTCCTGCCCGGCACCACCCAGGAATACGGCGGCATCATCAAGCATGGCGCCAAGCTGCTGTATGCCTATGCCGAGTGCACGGTGCCCAAGGTCACCGTCATCACCCGCAAGGCTTATGGCGGGGCCTATGACGTGATGAGTTCCAAGCACCTGCGCGGCGACGTCAATTTCGCGTGGCCGACCGCCGAGATCGCGGTGATGGGGCCGAAGGGCGCGGTGGAGATCATCTTCCGCAGCGACATCGGCGACACCGCCAAGATCGCCGAGCGCACCGAAGAATACCGCAAGAAGTTCGCCAACCCCTTCGTGGCGGGCGCGCGCGGCTTCATCGACGACGTCATCATGCCCCACGGCACGCGGCGGCGCATCTGCCGGTCCCTGGCCATGCTGCGCGACAAGAAGCTGGAAAACCCGTGGAAGAAGCACGGCAACATTCCGCTCTGACCGCGGCGCCATAAGGTTTCGACACTGAGGACACAGAGGGAGGCACAGAGAACACAGAGAAGAAAGGGCACTCAGCGCGCTTGCGCGCAAAGCCGCCCTGGACTTTGGCGACGAGCCGTCCACCGCACCGCTCTCTCGGTGCCCTCTGTGTCTTCCTCTGTGTTCTCTGTGTCCCGACTTCACTTTCGACGCCCGAACGAGGGGACCACGTCAATGTTCGACAAGATTCTGATCGCCAACCGAGGCGAAATTGCCTGCCGCGTCATCAAGTCGGCGCGCAAGATGGGCATCAAGACCGTGGCGGTTTATTCCGAGGCCGACCGCGACGCGTTGCATGTGCAGATGGCGGACGAGAAGGTGCATATTGGCCCCGCGCCGTCCGCCCAGTCGTACCTGCTGATCGACCGTATCGTGCAGGCCTGCAAGGACACCGGCGCCCAGGCCGTGCATCCGGGCTATGGCTTCCTGTCCGAGAACAAGCTGTTCCAGCAGGCCTTGGCCAAAGAGGGCATCGCCTTCATCGGCCCCGACGCCCACGCCATCGAGGCGATGGGCGACAAGATCACCTCCAAGAAGCTGGCCGCCGAAGCGGGCGTGACCACCGTTCCTGGCTTCATGGGCATCATCAAGGACGCCGACGAGGCGGTGAAGATCGCCAGCCAGATCGGCTATCCGGTGATGATCAAGGCGTCGGCCGGCGGCGGCGGCAAGGGCATGCGCGTGGCCTGGAACGACGACGAGGCCCGCGACGGCTTCGAGCGGTCCACCTCCGAGGCGCGCTCGTCGTTCGGCGATGACCGGGTGTTCATCGAAAAGTTCATCGAACAGCCCCGCCATATCGAAATCCAGGTTCTGTCGGACGGCGAAAACTGCCTCTATCTGGCCGAGCGCGAATGCTCCATCCAGCGCCGTCACCAGAAGGTCATCGAGGAAGCCCCGTCGCCGTTCCTCGACGATGCGACCCGCAAGGCCATGGGCGAACAGGCCGTGGCGCTGTCCAAGGCGGTGCAGTACCGCTCGGCGGGTACGGTGGAGTTCATTGTCGACGCGCACCGCAATTTCTACTTCCTGGAAATGAACACCCGCCTGCAGGTCGAGCATCCGGTGACGGAACTGATTACCGGCATCGACCTCGTGGAATGGATGATCAAGATCGCCGCCGGCGAAAAGCTGACCATCAAGCAGGACGACGTGACCATCACCGGCTGGGCGCTGGAAAGCCGCATCTACGCCGAGGACCCGTACCGCAACTTCCTGCCCTCCACGGGCCGTCTGGTGCGCTATCAGCCTCCGGCCGAGAACGCCAACGTCCGCGTCGATACCGGCGTCTACGAGGGCGGCGAGATCTCCATGTTCTATGACCCGATGGTCGCCAAGCTGGTGACGTATGGGGCGGACCGCCTGGAAGCCATCTCTCACATGCGCACCGCGCTCGATGAGTTCTTCATCCGTGGCGTGTCGCACAACATCCCGTTCCTGGCGAGTCTTCTGGGCAAGCAGCGGTTCGTGGACGGTCGCTTGACCACCAACTTCATTGCCGAGGAATACCCCGACGGCTTCCACGCCAGCGACCTGCCACCTGAAGACCCCACCGCGCTGACCTGCGTGGCGGCCTTCATCCACCGTCTGGTGGTCGAGCGCGAGGCGATGATCTCCGACCAGATGGCCGGGCACGAGCGCATCGTCGGCGACGACTATGTGGTCAAGACCGGGCACGGCGCCTACACTGCGGTCAAGGTGACGCCGTCCCTGGATGCCTCGGGCTTCGAGGTCGAGATCGACGGCGTGGCCCACGCCGTGGAAAGCGACTGGTTCTTCGGGCAGGCCCTGTGGGAAGGCAGCGTGGACGGCCAGGACATGGTGGTCCAGATCGACCGCGACACCAATGGCATCGGCTACAAGCTGTTCCACCAGGGCGCGGTTGCTCCAGTTACGGTGTTTGAACCGATCGCCGCCCGCCTGGACGCCCTGATGCCGGTCAAGCAGGCCCCGGACATGAGCCGCTTCCTGCTGTCGCCCATGCCCGGCCTGCTGGTCGCCGTCAAGGTGATCGAGGGCCAGGAGGTCAAGGCCGGTGAAATGCTCGCGGTGGTCGAGGCCATGAAGATGGAAAACGTCCTGCGCTGCGAACGCGACGCCACGGTCAAGAAGATCCACACCAACGCCGGGGCCAGCCTGGCCGTGGATCAGATCATCATCGAGTTTGAATAAGCGAGGTTTGCCATGCACTTCCCCTTGCTGAGCGAAGCCTTCCCCCGGACCATGGCGGTCAAGATCTCCGCCGTGGTTCTGGGCACCCTGTTGTTGACCGCGTCGGCCAAGGTCCAGGTGCCGTTCTGGCCGGTGCCGATGACCATGCAGACCGCGGTCGTCCTCATCCTCGGCATGGCCTATGGCTGGCGCCTGGGTGCGGCCACCGTCGCGCTGTACCTGATGCAGGGCCTTGCGGGACTGCCGGTGTTCGCCGGTCCGCTGGCGGGTCCGGCGTACTTTGCCGGGCCGACGGGCGGCTATCTGGTCGGTTTCCTGGCCGCTGCCGTCGCGGTTGGGGTCTTGGCCGAGCGTGGCTGGGACCGCACCTGGGGCCGGGCCGCCGTTGCCATGGCCCTTGGCCACGCGGTGATCTTCGCCTTTGGCGTGGCGTGGCTGAGTGTCCTGTTCGGCGCGGAAAAGGCCATCGCCGTCGGGCTGGCTCCCTTCTGGGCCGCCACGCTTCTCAAGACCGCCCTGGGGGTCGTGGTGGTGAAGGCCGCCTGGACCCTGAACGAGCGCGGCGGGAAAGCCTGATGGACGATCTGCTCCAAGGGTACCGCCGGTTCCGCAGTGGCCGTTTCCCCGAGCAGCAGGCGAACTTCCTGAGGCTGGCCCGTGATGGGCAGGCCCCAGGCGCCATTATCATCGCGTGCTGTGACTCACGTGTTGACCCGCAGATGATCTTTGACGCCGCGCCGGGTGATCTGTTCATCATCCGCAACGTCGCCAATCTGGTGCCGCCGTACTCCCGCAACCGGGATTACCACGGCACCAGCGCGGCACTGGAGTTCGGCGTCGCGGTCCTGGAGGTCCCTAATATCGTCGTCATGGGACATGGCCGGTGCGGCGGCGTGCGCGCCCTGCTGGCATCCGAGGGCGAGGATGTGGGCGACTTCATCGGCCCGTGGATGAATATCGCCGACGCCGTGCGGCGGCGCCATCCGCGCCAGCCCGATGGCTCGGTCGATGCAAAGACCCTCATGGCGGCCGAGTTGGACGTCATCCGGGTGTCGCTCGCCAACCTGATGACCTTTCCGTTCGTGCGCGATCGGGTCAAGGCCGGGACCGTGAAGCTCCACGGCTGTTCGTTCGACGTCAGCCTTGGTCGCCTGCTGGTTCTCGACCCTGTCACCCAGGAGTTCACGCCCGCCGAAGATGACAGTACGCATCCGAACGGCTGAAGCGTTATGACAATAGGGGCGGCCTCCGGGAAATCGGAGGCCGCTTTTTACGTTTGGTGGCAAATACTTTCGCTGGCGCGGACGGCTGCCGCCAGCCTGGATCTTCGCTCCAGACCTCCCTTGTTCTCTTTAATTTAGAGCGTCGATCACGAGAAAGGCCGCTCCCTTGGGAGCGGCCTTTCCGGTCTTTGCGGTGCACGTGGTCTTAGCTGACCGCGCGGTTCCACCACCCACGGCGGGGCTTGGTTTCGCCCTCGGCGGGTTCGGCCTTGGGGGTCTCGATGGCCTCAACCGGCGCGGGGGCCGGAGCGGCTTCGGCGGGAGCCGGTTCCACAATGGGTTCCACAGCGGGTTCCACGGCGGGTTCCTCTGGGGTCGCTGCTTCAGCCGGTTCCTCGGCCTTCTTCGCGCGGGTGCGGCGGCGGGTGGGCTTTTCCTCGGCGGTATCGACGGTTTCGGTGGGTGCCGGGGCGGCCTTGGCGCGGCTGCGACGCTTCGGCTTTTCGGCCGGAACCGGAGCCGCTTCCGCTTCGACCACGACAGGGGGTTCAGCTTCGGCAACCGGAGCTTCTTCCACCGGGGAAGCCTCAGCCTCGGCCTCAGCCACAGCCACAGTCTCGGCCTCAACCTCAACCTCAGTCTCAACCTCAGCCTCGGCCACGGTCTCGACTTCGTCTTCGGCCTTCTTGCGGCGCACGCGCCGGCGCTTGGGTTTGGGGCCGGTGCTTTCTGCGGCTGCCACGGGGGTGACTTCGGCGGGCTGTTCGATGTCACCATCACCCTGGGGCGCTTCAGCCTCGGCCACGGCGGCTTCGGTGTCGCTCAGGATTTCGGTGGCATCGACGCCTTCACCGCTGCGCCGCCGACGGCGGCCGCCCCGGCGCGAGCGGCGACGACGCTTGCCCTCGTCGGCGGTGCTCTCGCCTTCGGTTTCCCCTTCGGCGGCGCCTTCGCCCTCGCCTTCGCCCTCGCCCTCGTCGGCACTGGCTTCGGCGGCGTCTTCGAGGACTTCTTCTTCGGCGCTCATGGTGCCTTCGGCCTGAGCCTCGCCGCCTTCGCCGGGACGCCGCCGACGCTTGCGCCGCTTGCGGCGCTTGCGGCCGTCGGCCTCGGTGGTGTCGGCAGTGGTTTCGGCGACCTCGGCCTTTTCCGCCACAACGACGTCTTCCTCGACCGCGACGTCTTCTTCGTCTTCGGCTTCGACCGGCAGGGGCTCGCGTTCAATGCCGACCGGCGGAGCCACGGTGCCCTTGACGCGGTCCATGCGGTAGTCCGGCGGGATCAGGCTGTCGTCGCCACGCAGGAACACCTGGAAGCCATGGCGGGCCTCGATATCGGCCAGGGCGGACCGCTTGTTGTTGAGGATGTACAGCGCTACCGACGTCGCCACGAACACGGTGATTTCGGTCGAGCGGCGGCGGACGCCTTCTTCCTCGATCACGCGCAGAATGTGCATGGAGGCGCTTTCGACCGAGCGCACCATGCCCGCCCCGGCGCAATGCGGGCAGGTCTCGAAACTGGTTTCCATCAACGATGGGCGCAAACGCTGGCGCGACAGTTCCAGCAGACCGAAGTGGCTGATGCGGCCCATCTGGATGCGCGCGCGGTCCTGCTTGAGCGCGTCCTTGAGACGACGTTCGACCTGGGCGTTGTTGCGTGACTCCTCCATGTCGATGAAGTCGATCACGATCAGGCCCGCAAGGTCACGCAGACGAAGCTGGCGGGCGATCTCGTCGGCCGCTTCCAGATTGGTCTTGATCGCCGTTTCCTCGATGTGGCGTTCCTTGGTGGAACGGCCCGAGTTGACGTCGATGGCGACCAGCGCCTCGGTCTGGTTGATGACGACGTAGCCGCCGGACTTGAGCTGTACGGTCGGGCTGTGCATGGCGTCAAGCTGGCTGTCCACCTGATAGCGGTGGAACAGGGGCATCACCCCATCACGGTACGGCTGGACTTTCTTCGCGTGGCTGGGCGTCATGACCTTCATGAAGTCCTTGGCGGCGCGATAGCCCTCGTCGCCGTCCACCAGCACTTCCTCGATGTCCGAGGAATAGATGTCGCGGATGGCGCGCTTGATGAGGTTGGCTTCTTCGTGGATCAGGGCCGGAGCACGCGATTGCAACGTGGTATCACGGATCTGGGTCCAGGTGCGGGTCAGGTAGTCGTAGTCCCGCTTGATTTCGACCTTCGACCGTTCCTGACCGGCGGTGCGCAGGATGACGGCCATGGACGGCGAAACGTCCAGGTCGGCCATAATTTCCTTGAGGCGGCGGCGGTCCTGGACATTGGTGATCTTGCGCGATACGCCGCCACCCTTGCCGGTGTTGGGCATCAGCACGCAGTAGCGCCCGGCCAGGCTCAGGTACGTGGTCAGGGCCGCGCCCTTGTTGCCGCGCTCCTCCTTGACCACCTGCACCAGCATGATCTGCCGGCGCTTGATGACTTCCTGGATTTTGTAGTTGCGGATGTTGCGGTTGCGGGCGCGCGGGGCCATGTCCTCGGCTTCGTCGCCGCCGACCGTTTCCACGCCATCGCTGTCGTCGTCGTCATCGTCCGCGCCGTTTTCGGCCTGTTCGGCCATCAGCGCCTGACGGTCGGCGACCGGGATTTGATAGTAGTCGGGGTGGATTTCGCTGAACGCCAGGAACCCGTGCCGGTTGCCGCCGTAATCGACGAAAGCAGCCTGCAAGGACGGTTCTACGCGAATGATCTTGGCGAGGTAGACGTTTCCCTTGAGCTGCTTTTTCGTGGACGTTTCGACGTCGAGCTGTTCAAGCCGGGTGCCGTTCACGACGACAACCCGAGTTTCCTCGGGGTGCGTCGCGTCGATGAGCATACGCTTGGCCATATAACGTGTATCTCCGTGTCGCCACGCCGCGGGCGCGCAAGGCGATCAACCGCGGGTGCGAAGTCATGCCAGCGAGGCCGGCGGCGCCGCACGCGGATGAAAGCATGCCTGACACGTCACCAGCGCCGCGCGAGGCGGTGGCGGTGAACGGGAAATATGCATCTGTCATGCCGAGGGGCTGCACGTCTGAGCCTCGAATACGAGTGTACTGTTTGTGGGTCGCCGTATTGGCGTCGAATAGGGCCACCAGAGTTGCTCGACCGCGACTCCGTCACGTGACGGGGATGGGCCGGACATCCGGCGCGTCTCCTGCCGATGCCATCGGTCCCAACATCAACATGCAAGGCCCGAGGAGGGGAAGAAGGGCAGCGCGCGAGTGCGCTGGCGGCGGAAATTCGCACAGCCACCATACCGTTGCCGCCGACAATCCACAATGGTTGTTTCTGTCTAATGCCGCCCGGCGGCAGGCCGGCTGTTCTTGCACTGCAAACCCGTTTGCGCGAAACTGGCCGTAATCGAAAAGTATTGCGACGCTGCATGGTGAGTAGAGAGATGAACGGGCCGAAGGGCAGGCCCCAGGGGAATGACCCCTCTGGTGATGACGGGCTGGCGCGGTTGGTGGGCCGCCCGCTGGCGCGTCGCGGCGTGCTCGCGGGCATGGTCTGTGCGGTTGGCGGCCTGATGTGGTCGGGCACGGCGTCGGCGCTGAGTGCGCTCGGCGTGCGACTGGGCGACCATGGTGGCTTCGTGCGGGTCGTGCTCGATCTTTCCGAGGCAGTACCTTTCAGCCTGTTCACTTTGGCCGATCCTTATCGTGTGGTCATCGACCTGCCGGAGATGGAGTGGGCGTTCCGCGAGCAGGGCGTGTTCGGCGGCAACGGCATGGTGCAGGCGGTGCGGTACGGCCTGTTCGCGCCCGGCAATTCGCGCATCGTACTGGACCTCGGGCGGCCTGCCGCCGTGCGCAAGGCGTTCGTGCTGCCGCCGGGCGACGGGACCGGCTGGCGCTTTGTCCTTGATCTGGCAGAAACGTCCCCGGCCGAGTTTCTCCGCGTCGCCGGTCCGGGCCATCGCACCGGCAGCCCCGACTGGAAGGGCGTCGACGCCCGGCCGCAGCCGCAGGAAGTGGCCATCCAGGTGCCCGAGGACCCACGCAACCTGCCCAACCGCAAGCCGGTGATCGTGATCGACCCCGGTCACGGCGGCGTGGACCCTGGCGCGGTCGGCGTGTCAGGTGTGTACGAAAAGAACATCACGCTGGCGGCGGCGCGCGAATTCCGGGCATTGCTGGAGGCATCGGGCCGTTACACCGTCCACCTGACCCGCGACCGAGACGTATTCCTGCGCCTGCGCGACCGCATCGCGGTGGCCCGCCGCCATGGTGCCGACCTGTTCGTGTCGATCCATGCGGACTCGATCAAGAACCCCAAGGTTCGCGGGCTGTCGGTCTACACATTGTCTGAAAATGCCTCGGACGGCGAGGCGCACGCCCTGGCGGAATCGGAAAACAAGGCCGATATCATCGCGGGCATCGACCTGTCGCATGAGAGCGTCGAAGTCACCAACATCCTGATCGATCTGGCCCAGCGCGAGACGATGAACCTGTCGGCCCGCATGGCCCAGACCATCGTCGGCGAACTGAAACGCGAAACCACGCTGCTGCCGCGATCGCATCGCTTTGCCGGGTTCGCGGTGCTCAAGGCGCCGGATGTGCCTTCGGTGCTGGTCGAACTCGGGTATCTGTCGAACGCCGACGAAGAACGGTTGCTGCGCACCGCGACATACCGCGAAAAGTTGGGCCGGGCCTTCGTGCGGTCACTGGACAATTATTTCGATGCGAAACAAAAGGCCAGCCGCTAAACCTGCCAAACTTCCGCTTCATAATGCGGCCATCATTGGTCCGTATCAGACGGCAGCCTCTCCGGGATGCCGCAAGACCGCCGTAACGCCCGACCACCCGAACGCCCGGCGAATTCCGCAGAACACTCCTATAGGGGCCTTAACGCCGTCATGCTCAGGTTTCTGGTAATCACCCTCAGTGTCGTCTTCCTGCTGGCTGTGGCCGGCGTGGGGGCGGTGGGCTATGTGTTCTGGCACTTCGGGCGCGGGCTGCCGGATTATCGCCAACTGGCTGACTACGAGCCTCCGATAACGACGCGGCTGTATGCCGGGGATGGCCGCCTGATTACCGAATATGCCACGGAGCGGCGTGTGTTCATGCCGTTGGACGCCATCCCGCGCCCGGTGATCGCCGCCTTCCTGTCGGCCGAGGACAAGTCGTTCTTCACCCATCCGGGCCTGGACTTCCAGGGTCTGGCGCGGGCGGTCCTCACCAACATCAAGAACATCGGCGACAACCGCCGTCCGGTTGGCGCCTCGACCATCACGCAGCAGGTCGCCAAGAATTTCCTGCTGACCAACGAAGTATCCTTCGACCGCAAGATCAAGGAAGCCATCCTCGCGTTGCGGATCGAGCAGACCTTTTCCAAGGAACACATTCTCGAACTGTATCTGAACGAGATCTATTTGGGCTTTGGGTCCTACGGTGTCGCGGCGGCGGCCATGAACTACTTCAACAAGTCGCTCGATCAGTTGACCCTGGCAGAGGTCGCCTATCTGGCCGCCTTGCCCAAGGCGCCGAACAACTATCACCCCATCCGCCGCCTCGACGCCGCGCTGGAGCGCCGCAACTGGGTCATCGGGCGGTTGCGCGACGACGGCTACATCACCGCCGAGCAGGCCGCCGAAGCGCGCCAGGAACCGCTGGCCGTGCGGTCGCGCGATGAAACGGAATATGTGCGCGGCGGGGGGTACTTTGCCGAGGAAGTGCGCCGGGAACTGGTCGGGACGTTTGGCGAAAAGACGTTGTACGAGGGCGGTCTTGCCGTGCGCACGACCCTGGAGCCGCACCTTCAGTCTTTCGCGAACAAGGCGCTGATGTCGGGTCTGATCGAGTACGACCGCCGCCATGGGTGGCGCGGCCCGGTCGCCACAGTCGCCCCCGGCACCGAATGGATCAAGGCCATGGCCGCGCTGCCCCGCCCCGAGGGCGCGCCCGAGACCTGGGTGATGGCAACGGTGCTGCAAGTCTCGGCGACCGAGGCGCAGATCGGCCTGCCGTCTGGCGTTTCCGCCAAAATTCCGTTTGCCGAGCTGAAATGGGCGCGGCCCTGGCGGGAGGGGCAGCGGTTCGGGGCGAACCCGCAAAAGGCCACCGATGTTCTCAAGCCCGGCGATATCGTGCTGGTCGAGGAAGTGACCAAGAGCGAGGACGGCAAGGCGTCCTACGCGGCAGGAACCACATTCGCCCTGCGCCAGATCCCCGACGTCAACGGCGCGTTGGTCGCGCTGGACCCGCACACGGGCCGCGTGCTGGCGATGGCCGGCGGCTTCTCTCAGGAAATGTCGCAGTTCAACCGCGCGACCCAGGCCTTGCGTCAGCCCGGTTCCGCATTGAAGCCGTTCGTCTATCTGGCGGCGCTGGAGAATGGCTACACACCGTCCACCCTGGTACTGGATGCGCCGTTCGTCTACGACCAGGGACCGGGCTTGCCGAAGTGGAAGCCCAAGAACTATTCCGGCGAATATTACGGCCCGACCACCCTGCGCATCGGGCTGGAGGCATCGCGTAACCTGATGACCGTGCGGCTGGCGCAGGCTGTTGGCATGAACAAGGTGGCGGAAAAGGCCAAGACCTTCGGCATCGACCCCAACTTCCCGAACCTCCTGGCTGCTTCGCTGGGGGCCGGTGAGACCACCGTGATGCGCATGACCACGGCCTATGCCATGCTGGCCAATGGCGGGCGCCGTATTAATCCGACCCTGATCGACCGCATCCAGGACCGCCACGGGGCGACCGTCTACAAGCATGACGCGCGGCCGTGCGAGGGTTGCGCCAACGTGTTCTGGACCGGCCAGCCCATGCCGGCCTTGCCCGACGTGCGCGAACAAATCGCCGATGCGCGCTCGGTTTATCAGATCGTCCATATCATGGAAGGTGTGGTCGAGCGCGGGACGGCGCGCCGCCTGAGCGCGCTGGGCGTGCCGATGGCCGGCAAGACCGGCACCACCAACGACAGCATCGACGCTTGGTTCGTCGGCTTCACGCCCGATTTGGTGGTCGGCGTGTTTGTCGGCTTTGACGAACCCAAGTCGTTGGGGGCGCGCGAAACGGGGTCGTCGGTGGCCCTGCCGATTTTCCAAACCTTCATGAAGGATGCTCTCAAGGATACGCCGGTCCGCCCGTTCAGCGTGCCGCGCGGTATCCAGCTAGTGCGCGTCAACCATGAAACCGGCCGTATTGCCATGCCGGGCGATACCAAGGTCATCGTGGAGGCGTTCAAGTCCGGCAACGTGCCGGTCGCTACGGCAGCCCAGGTTCTCGACGGGTCCGCTCCGTTCGATTTTTCGGCCGGAGACGATGACGGGGCGACGGTGGTGATTGACGGGGAGAGCGGGTTGCCAGACCTGAGCGCCGGCCCCCCCGTACGCACCATGGCTCCCGCCCGGCAGGAAGCGCCGCGGGCGGGCGGACTTTATTGATGAGAGCAAGGCGGGTTGAGCCGGCCGCCCGTTTGTCCTAAAACGGCCCCCGAATTCAGACGCTAGAGGAAGTCCCATGCGCGCCGAAGCGGAATCCATCACCCATGAGATCAGGCAGGCGATGACCCTGCTGAGGAGGCATCTTTGACTGGGAGCCTGCTCTCCTTCGTCTCGATGAACTGAACGCCCAGTCCGAGGACCCCAACCTGTGGAACGATCCTGCCAAGGCGCAAAAGCTGATGCAGGAACGGAACCACCTGGAGCATGCCATCACCGGCTATCGCCAGTTGGAAGGCAGCCTGGACGACGCCATCACCCTGATCGAACTCGGCGAGGCCGAGGGCGACGAGGACACCGTTGCCGAAGGCATGGCCCAGCTCAAGGAACTCCAGGCCGAAGCCGCCAAGCAGCAGCTTGAAACCCTGTTGTCCGGTGAAGCCGACAGCAACGACTGCTTCCTGGAAATCAACGCCGGCGCCGGCGGGACCGAGGCTCAGGATTGGGCCTTGATGATGCTGCGCATGTACACGCGCTGGGCCGAGGCGCATAAATACAAGGTGGAAATCGTCGAAGAAAGCGGCGGTGAAGAAGCGGGCATCAAGTCCGCGACGCTTCAGGTCACGGGCCACAACGCTTATGGCTGGCTGAAGACGGAAAGCGGCGTTCACCGACTGGTGCGCATTTCGCCCTACGACAGTTCGGCGCGGCGTCATACTTCGTTCAGTTCGGTGTGGGTCTATCCGGTGGTTGATGACTCCATCACCATCGACGTCAATCCCGCCGACTGCCGCATCGACACCTATCGCGCGTCGGGCGCTGGTGGGCAGCACGTCAACCGGACTGATTCCGCCGTCCGTATCACCCACTTGCCGTCAGGTATCGTGGTGGCCTGTCAGGCCGAGCGGTCGCAGCACAAGAACCGCGATACAGCCTGGAAGATGCTGCGCGCCCGCCTGTACGAAGCGGAATTGCAACGCCGCGAGGCCGAGGCTCAGGCCCTGGCCGACAGCAAGACGGACATCGGCTGGGGCCATCAGATCCGGTCCTACGTCCTGCAACCGTATCAGATGGTCAAGGATCTGCGGACGGGCGTGGAAACGTCGGACACCGGCGGAGTGCTGGACGGCGATCTCGATCAGTTCATGTCGGCCTCGCTGGCGTCCCGCATCCAGGGTAGCGCCGACAAGGAAGACGCATAATCGTGCCGGGCGGCGGGCTGGGCGTCCTGACGACCCTGGTCGCTATTCTGGCTGTCGCCTATGGTGTGGTGTTCCTGGCGCTGTACGGCCTGCAGCGCGCAATGATCTTCAAGCCCGACCGTTCGACGCCATCGCGTCAGGCGGTCGGGCTTGATGTCATGAGGGATGTGGTTCTGCACACGGCCGACGGCTTGGAGCTTGGCGCGTGGTACAGCCCGCCGCAGCCGGGCCGCCCGACGGTGCTGTATTTCCATGGCAATGCTGGCAACCGGGGTTGGCTCGCTCATAAGGCGGGGCCGTACCTTGCTGATGGATATGGCCTGCTGCTGCCCGACTATCGCGGCTACGGCGGCAATCCAGGCGTTCCGACCGAGGACGGTCTGCGGGCCGATGCGCGCGCCGCCGTGGAGTTCCTGCGCAGCGAGGGGGCCGAGCCTGCCCGCGACGTCATCTATCACGGCGAGAGCCTGGGCAGCGGCGTGGCGGCGTGGCTGGCCTCGGTCGAGCCGCCGCGCGCCTTGGTGATGGAGGCGGCGTTCACCTCCGTCCCGGCGCTGGCGGCGCGGCAGTATCCCTGGCTGCCGACGCGAGTCGCCGTACGCGACCGCTTCACCTCAATTCGCCGGGTGCGCTCCATCACCGTGCCGACACTGTTCGTGCACGGGGTGAATGATGGCTTGGTGCCGGTTGATCATGCCCGCTCGCTGTTCCAGGCATCGGCGGCGCGCGTCAAGGATCTGCACATTCTGCCCGGAGGCCTCCATGCGGATCTGTACGACCATGGGGCGGACCGTCTGATCTTGCAGTGGTTGAGCGGCCTTCAGGACTATTGACGGCAATCTTAGCGGGCGCATACTGGCGAGGCTTACTGCTTTCTCTGCCACAGGTGATGCCATGACTTCGGTATCCGGCATATCCAGCGCGCGTCCATTCACTCTGCCCAAGCCTGTCGTGGTGGTTGCGGACGGAGTGAAGGAAGCCCCCGCCAAATCCGAACCGACCCTTTTGTCCGCCTGGGAAAAGACCCATCGCGAGATGCAGGAAAAGTTCATGAGCGATCGCCTGGCGACGGTGGAGAAAATCACCAGCGCGTTGACGCCGCTGATCGTCGGCGCCCGGACCGGCGCGACGGCCCGGTCCTTGGCTGGCACCCTGGAGTTTCTGGCCCACGAGACGCGCGACATCGTGCGCACCATGGGCCGCGAACTGGACCGCCAAAGCACCTTGTCCGACAGGGGCGAGGGCGCTGTTTCTTCCCGCTTTTACGACCTGATGGAGCAGGCCGGGCGCAGCCTGCAACGCACCACCGGGATGCTTCTCGCGGTAGGTGGTTCGGACGAAACGCCGCTGCCCGGCCGGAAATCCGCCCGCGACATCGCTGCCGATGCCGCGACTCCCTTATTGAGCGCCTGGGATGAACTCGGCAGCCTGTCGCTACGCTTTGGTGCCATGAATATCCCTCGTCTGGACATCCGGGCCTGAGCCTCCACGCGGTTCACGTTACGGCTTGATCTCGATCGGCGTGCCGTCGGGGATGCGGGACCACAGTTCTTCGATTTCTGAATTGGTGACGGCGATGCAGCCGTCGGTCCAGTCGCCGTCGCGGTGGATGGCGAGCGCCTTGGCGTGGTCAACGCCCTTGGGTAAGCCGTGGATGACGATGTCGCCGCCAGGGTTGACCCCGCGTTGCGAAGCTCTCACTCGGTCCCACGGTTCGGGGTAGGAGATCGCCAGGGAGCGGTGGAACCGGCTGTCGGGATTGCGCCCGATGATCCAGTACATCCCCTCGGGCGTCCTCTTGTCGCCTTCCTGCTGCTTGGTGCCGACTGGGTTGAGGCCAAGGCGGATGGTATATTGGCCGATGACCTCGCGGTTGCGCCACAGGGTCATGCGGCGCGCGGCTTTTTCAACCAGCACATAGTCGGCCTGCACAGCGACCACTGGGGGCGCGGGCGTGGGCGAGGCCGTGGCCGCGCTGCAAACCGCGATCACCAGGGCAAGGGCAACAAAGATACTGCGCATGGTCGGTCCGCTCCCATCAGCGAACCGACACCATAGGCGGGGGCTTTCTAACGTCTGGTAAATGGTACCGTCGTTACTTCGTCTTCCAGCCCGCCTTGCTGAACGCATCGGCCAGCGAGCCGGGGGATTCGACCTTGGGCTTGGCCTGCATCTTGGCTGGAGCAGGCGCGGCGCTGCGGGGAGCGGCGGAGCGGGGGCGGTCTTCCTTGGCGCCGGGCTGTTCGGACATGCGGCGGGTCAGGCTGATGCGCTTGCGCGGGATATCGACCTCCAGAACCTTGACGGTCACGACGTCGCCCGCCTTGACCACTTCGCGCGGGTCCTTGACGAACTTGTCGGCCAGCGAGGAGACGTGGACCAGGCCGTCCTGGTGAACGCCGATGTCCACGAAGGCCCCGAAATTGGTGACGTTGGTCACGGTGCCTTCGAGGATCATGCCCGGTTGCAGGTCGGAGATCTTCTCGACGCCTTCCATGAAGGTGGCGGTCTTGAACTCCGGCCGGGGGTCACGGCCGGGCTTTTCCAGTTCCTTGAGAATGTCGGTCACGGTCGGCAGGCCGAAGTTTTCGTCCACAAAGTCAGCGGCCTTCAGGCTGCGCAGCGTGGTGACGTCGCCGATCAGGCTGGCGATGTTGGTGTTGACGGCCTTCATGATGCGCTGGACCACCGGATAGGCTTCGGGGTGCACTGCCGAGGCGTCGAGAGGTTCGGTGCCGCCGCGAATGCGCAGGAAACCCGCCGCTTGCTCGAATGTCTTGGGGCCAACGCCCGCGACCTTGAGGATTTCCTTGCGCGAACGGAACGCGCCGTGGGCATCGCGGTGGGCCACGATGTTGCGCGCCACGCTGTCGCCCACGCCCGCCACGCGGGCCAGCAGCGGGGCCGAGGCGGTATTGACGTCCACCCCGACCGCGTTCACGCAATCCTCGACCACGCCGTCAAGGGCGCGGTCCATCTTGGCCGGGCTGACGTCGTGCTGGTACTGGCCGACGCCGATGGCCTTGGGCTCGATCTTGACCAGTTCGGCCAGCGGGTCCTGAAGGCGGCGGCCGATGGAGGCCGCGCCGCGCAGGGACACGTCCACATCCGGCATTTCCTGCGCCGCGAAGGCCGAGGCTGAATAGATCGACGCCCCGGATTCACTGACCACCACCTTGGTCATGCCAAGGTCCTTGGCCCGCTTGATGAGGTCGATGGCGAGCTTGTCGGTCTCCCGGCTGGCCGTGCCGTTGCCGATGGAGATCAACTCGACCTTGTGCTTGCGGCACAGCCCCTCAAGGGTGTTGAGGCTCTGCTCCCACTGGCGGGCCGGTTCGTGCGGATAGATGGTGGCGATATCGACCAGCTTGCCGGTGGCATCCAGCACGGCCACCTTCACCCCGGTCCGATAGCCCGGATCGAGCGCGAGCGTCGGCCGCGCGCCGCCGGGGGCGGCCAGCAGCAGGTCGCGCAGGTTGGCGGCGAACACCCGGATGGCCTCCTCCTCGGCCGCTTCGCGCAGGCGTCCCATGAGGTCCATTTCGATGTGCAGGGCGAGTTTCACGCGCCACGTGAACCGCACCACCTCGGCCAGCCACTTGTCGGCGGCGCGGCCCTTGTCGATGATGCCGAAGCGGTGGGCCACCTTGCGTTCGCCAGGGCCGGCCTCGCGCGGGCTGGCCGGGTCTTCGGGGTGGACCAGGGCGAGGCGCAGGGCGCCTTCCTCGCGGCCACGGAACATGGCGAGCGCGCGGTGGCTCGGCGTGGTCTTGATCGGCTCGCGGTGGTCGAAATAGTCGCGGAACTTGGCCCCGGCGGTTTCCTGGCCCTCCACCACGGCAGAGGTCAGGACGCCTTCGCTCCACAGGAATTCGCGCAAGGCTCCGACCAGTTCGGCGTCCTCGGCAAAGCGTTCCATGAGGATTTGCTTGGCCCCGTCCAGGGCGCTGGCGGCATCGGGCACGGCCTTGATGTCGCCGTCCTCGGGCCGCAGGTACTTGGCGGCCTCGGCCTGCGGGTCCAGGGTGGGGTCGGCGAACAGGGCGTCGGCCAGCGGCTCCAGGCCCTGTTCCTTGGCGATCTGGGCCTTGGTGCGGCGCTTGGGCTTGTAGGGGAGGTAGATGTCCTCCAGCCGCGTCTTGGTGTCGGCCTCAAGGATCTGGGCGCGCAGGGCGTCGGTCAGCTTGCCCTGTTCGTCAATGGACTTGAGGATGGCGCCGCGCCGGTCCTCCATCTCCCGCAGATAGCGCAGGCGCTCCTCCAGCGTGCGAAGCTGGGTGTCGTCCAGGCCGCCGGTCACTTCCTTGCGGTAGCGGGCGATGAACGGCACGGTCGCCCCGCTGTCGAGCAGTTCGACGGCGGCGATGACCTGGGCTTCGCGGGCGGCGAGTTCCTGGGCGAGAATGGCGGAGATGGACTTCATGGAGGCGGACAACCGGACTGTTGAAGGGGGGCGGAGACTATACGCGCTCGTCGGGGGCTGTCGAGGCATCCTCGATCAGCGGCGCGGGCTTGTAGCCGACCGCGCGGGCCAGCAGGCTGCCGGTGATGTCGATCAGGCGGTCGTTGTAGTAGGCGGCGGCTTGGTTGTACTGCGCGCTGGCCGCTGCCAGGGCGTCGGGCGCGGCGCCGGTGCCGAGCGCTTCCAGGTCCTGCCAGCAGGCCTCCACATCCTTGCGCGCCCCGACGAGGCGGTAAAATGCGACAGCCGTATGCAGCAGAACGCCGGTCGTCACCCCGAGAATAAAGACGTCGATGCCGTCCATGGCCGGTTCTCCTATAGGGTGTCGAGCGCGCGGCGGATGCCCACGGTGGCGCGGTCAAGCTCGGCATCGGTGACGCAGTAGGGCGGCAGCAGGTAGACCACGTTGCCGAGCGGCCGCAGAAGCAGCCCGTCACGGCTGAAGCTCTCGCGCAGGCGGGGCGCGACGGCGGAGGCATAGCCGCTGTCGCCCGCCTCCACGTCGAACGCCGCGACGGTGCCGCGCACGCGGGGGCGGGCCACGCGGGGGTGGGCGGCAAGCTCGGCCAGGGCGGCGCGGTGGTGGGCCTCGATCCCCGCCCGGCGGGCGGCGCAGGCGGGGGTGTCCAGCAGGTCGAGCGAGGCCAGCGCGGCGGCGCAGCCCAGCGGATTGGCGGTGAACGAATGGCCGTGCAGGAACGCCTTGTCCACGCCGTCGCCGAGGAAGGCATCATGCACGGCATCGGTGGTCACGGTCAGGGACATCGGCAGGAACCCGCCGGTCAGGCCCTTGGACAGACACACGAAATCGGGCGTCGCGCCGACTTCCAGGCAGGCGAACAGGCTGCCGGTGCGGCCGAACCCGGTCATCACCTCGTCAAAGATCACCAGTACCCCGGCGGCCTTGAGGCGCTCCACCACGGCCCGCAGCCATTGGGGGCTGTGCATGTGCATCCCGATGGCGCCCTGCACCAGCGGTTCGATGATGGCGGCCACGGTGTGCCCGCCGTGGGCGGCGAGGTGGCTGTCCAGGGCCTCCAGCGCGGCGGCTTCCTTGGCCTCGACGTCGGGATCGTCCAGCCATGTGGCGGGCACCGGCAGGATATCGACCGGGAACAGCATCTCCCGCCACGCATCGAAGTAGTGCGAGGACACGCCCGCCGACATGGCCCCCACGGTGTCGCCATGGTATCCGCCGTCGAACGCCAGATAGCGGGTGCGGGCGGTGTCGCCTTGGTTCCGGTGGCATTGCAGCGCGGCCTTGAGCGCCACTTCCACGGCGGTCGAGCCGTTGTCGGAAAAGAACACGCGGTTCAGCGGGTCGGGCAGCAGCCCGCAGATGCGTGCGGCCAGCCGTGCGGCGGGTTCGTGGGTGAACCCGGCGAAGATCACTTGTTCGAGCTTCGCGGCCTGCTCGGCCACCGCCTGCACGACGGCGGGATGGGCATGGCCGTGCAGCGTCACCCACCACGAGGAGATCAAATCGAGGATCACCGACCCATCCGCCGCGACCAGTTCGGTGCCCTGGCCCGACACGACCAGCGGCGGTTCGGGGGCCGTGGCGGCCTGGGTGAACGGGTGCCAGACGTGGCGGCGGTCCAGGCGCAGCAGGTCGTCGGGCGTCATGGCAGAAGTCCTTTTATGTCCAAATCCAGTGCCGCGTCGCCCAGCGTTTGGGGCGTCAGCGGGGTAAGCGGCGGGATCTGTCCGATGATCCGTACCGCTCCGAAATGCGCGATAGCCGCCCGGTTGCGCGGTTTGTCCGGGCCGATCAGCACCACGCCCGCCACGGTCAGCCCCCGATTTCGCAGGGCCGCCAGGGTCAGCAGGGTGTGGTTGATGGTCCCCAGCCCCGACCGTGCGACCACCACCACCGGCAGGTTCAGGCGCTCCATCAGGTCGATCATCAGGGCGTCGTCATTGAGCGGTACCAGCACGCCGCCCGCACCCTCGACCACCAGCGGCCGATCGCAGGGCGGCAGGGTGAAGTCGGCGAGCGCAATGGTCCGCCCCTCGAGAGCCGCCGCTTGATCGGGCGATAGGGGCGCGGCAAAGGCGTGGCGCGGCGCAAGGATACGCTCGGGCGGCAGGGCGGCCAGATGGGCCACGGTGCCGCTGTCGCCGTCGGGCAGGTCGTCGGTGCCGCTCTGCACTGGCTTCCAGTACGCGGCGTCCAGGGCAAGGACCAAGGCGGCGCTGGCGATGGTCTTGCCGACGTCGGTGTCGGTGCCGGTGACGAAGATGCCGCGCGTCATAGGGGCTTCCTGCGGATGCCGTGCAGGACGTGATAGGTCGCGGCGAACCCGCGCATTCCGGCTTGGCGCATGACCCGGCGCAGGGTTCCGGGCGACGTGGGGCGGGTGCCTTTCTGCCCGATGTGCGCGCCCAGGCTCTTGAGGTCCTGAAGGAATGTCAGGGCGGAACTGCTCTCGGCCTGATGCCAGGTTTCCACCACCTCGGCCCCGTCGCCGAACCAAGCGCCATAGGTCGCCGCGTCGGGATAGACCGGAGTGGCCGGGGCAACGCCGCAGGCTTCGCATGCCGCCCGCCACTCGGAAAACGTCTGTGCGCCCAGGGTCGAGACGGCCAGGAACCCGCCGGGCCGGACCAATGCCCACAGCCCTTCCAGCGCGGCGGGCAGGTCGGTGAACCACTGCGCGGCCATGGACGAGCACACCAGATCGAAACTTTCGGGCGGCAGGTCGGGGTGCTCGCCGTCCATGACGCGCGCCTCGAACCGCGGCTGGTTGGCGAAGCGCCGCTCGCAGGCCCACACCATTTCGGTGGCGATATCGGTCGCCAGCCACCGCGCGCCGGGCAGGCAGGGCAGCAGGCTCGCGGTCAGGAACCCGGTCCCGCAGCCGATCTCCAGCACGCTCGGCCGGTCGGGCAGGGGGGCGAGCGCGAGGCGGCGGGAAAGCTCATGGGCCACCGCCCACTGTACCCGGCCGATGCGGTCGTAGTCTTCGGCCGCCGTGCCGAACGCAGCGGCGACGCGGCTTTTCCAGGCCTCGGTCATGGCAACGCCTCCGCGATGGCCGCAGCCACCGCCTGGGGATGAGTGAGCGGCAGCAGGTGCCCGCCGTCAAGCCAGTGCACGCCCGCGCCAAAGGCCGCCGTCGTCATGGCCGGGGGCACGATGGGGTCCGCCGCGCCTGCGATGATGGAGAGAGGGCGGCCGGGCAGGGCGGTGCGCCCGTCGCCGCTGCGCAAAAGCTCCAGGCCCCAGGCGAGGCGGTCGCGGTCGGGCGTGCCAGGGGCCGGTCCGGCCTCGCACCGGGCGCGGAAGGCATCGACCACTTCGGCCGGAGCCTCGGCCAGCCGCCGGGCCATGCGCTCGACCATGCGCGGGGGCACGCCGGCTGGGAAGTTGGGCGCGGCGGTGAAGCGGGGAAAGCCGTTGACCAAAACCAGCCGGTCGCCCAGATCGGGCCGCTCGGTCAGCAGCCACAGCGCGCCGAGGGAATGGCCGACGGCCACCTCCACATGGTCGGGGATCGCGGTCGCCCCGCCGAAGAATCCCAGGTCGATGGCTTGCGCCTCAACGGGCAGCTCGGCGCGCACGCCGTCCCACAGGCTCGCGTCAAAGCCCCAGCCGTGGACCAGCAGGATCATGGCCGGACCTCCGCCAATGCGGCAATCACCGTGTCAATGTCGGCATCCGTGTGGGCGGCCGACAACGACAGGCGCAGGCGGCTGGTGCCCGGCGGAACGGTCGGCGGGCGGATGGCGATGGCGAGGATGCCTGCGGCCTCCAGCCGGGACTGTGCTTTGAGCGCGGTTGCCTCGTCGCCCAGCACGGCGGGCACGATGTGGGTGGTCGAGGCTAGCGTGTCGATGCCGTTGGCGTTCAGGGCACCGCGCACCCGCTCGGCATGGGCCAGCACGCGGGCGCGTTCGGCATCCAGGTCGGGCAGCAGGTCCAGTGCGGCATCAATGACGCCCAGAACCGGCGGCGGCAGGGCGGTCGAGTAGATGAACGCGGCGCACCGGCTGACCAGCCAGTCCCGCACCGTGCGCGAACAGGCGATATAGGCTCCGAACCCGCCCAACGCCTTGCCAAAGGTGCCCATCACCAGATCGACCCGGCCGCGCACGCCATGTTCGGCGCAGAGGCCCGCGCCGTGGGGGCCGAGGACGCCGGTGGCGTGGGCTTCGTCCACATACAAAAAGGCCCCGAACTGCTCGGCCAGATCGGCCAGCCCGCCGAGGTCGGCGCGGTCGCCGTCCATGCTGAACACGCTCTCGGTGATGATGAAGCGGGGGCCGTGGGTGGCGGCATCGCGGCGCAGCAGGTCGGTCAGATGGCCCAGGTCGTTGTGGCGGAACCGGATCTGGCGCACGCCCGCCGTCTGAAGGCCTTCGTGCATGGAGGCGTGGTTGAGCCGGTCAGTGTAAACAAGCGGCGTGCCGCCGGTCGCCTCGCTGCCGGTCAGGGCGGCCAGCACTCCGGCATTGGCCTGGAACCCCGAGTTGAAGATCAGCGCGGACTCGGTGCCTTTCAGGGCGGCAAGACGGTCCTCAAGCTCAGCATGGAGGGAGAACGTGCCGCACACCAGCCGGGACGCGGTGGCGCCGGTGCCGAACCGTTCGGTCCACTCCATGGCGCGCGCAATCAGGGCCGGATGGCGGGCCAGACCCAGGGTGTCGTTGGAGGCCAGATTGATCAGCGCCCGGCCGTCGCGCTCCACCATGCCGGGGTGGGCGCCGCGCGGAACCACGGGGCGCAGCACGCGCCGTCGCCCCGCCGCGTCGAGGTCGGCAAGGCGCGCGTCCAGACGGTCGAGAAAGGCGCGGTCCATGCGTGCGGGCTTCCTGGTCCGTGATCGTCCGCCGTCTTAGCAGGGTGCTCGGGCGGGAGCAAGACGTCGGAGGCTGTGGCACCCGCGTCACGGGACATACTTTCGTCCCGCCACCTTGCCGTACGTCATATGGGCGCGATGAATGGCCCCATGGTATAAGAGGAACCTCAAATATAACGAATTTGTAAGACTGCAAAAGAAAAAGGGGAGTTGCTCCATGAAGTCCATCCTGCGTTCCGTCGCCGCGCTATGCGTTGCCGCTGTCGTATCCATCGGCCTGATGCCCGCCGCCCATGCCGATGCGCCGCTGGAAATTGGCGGGGCCAAGACCGTTGACGCCGCCGCCGTGATTGAACTGGTGCAGTCGAACCCGTCGCTGGTCATCCTCGACAACCGGAAGGAAGCGGACTTCAATGCCGGGCATATTCAGGGCGCCGTCCGCCTGATCGACACCGACATGACCAGCCCCGATGTGCTGGCAAAGGTCGTTCCGGCCAAGGATACCCCCGTGCTGTTCTACTGCAACGGCCTGAAGTGCGGCCGCGCCGCCGCCGCCAGCAAGCTGGCCGTGGAGTGGGGCTACGGCAATGTTTTCTATTATGCCAAGGGCATGGAAGAGTGGCGGGCCGAGGGTCTGCCCGTGGACATCCGCTAATCCTGGCAGTGAATGCCTGACGCCCTTTTGCTGAACCCCCTTTCACTGGTCATGGGGGTACGGCGAAGGGGCGCTTGTTCTATTGCTGACAGAGGGATCGCACATGCGCCTGAGCAAAATTCTGCCCGCCCTGCTGGGCGCCGGAGGGCTGATTACCGTCCTCGCCGGGGTCGGTGTGATCCTGTTCCTCACGGACCGATATGAAACTCTGGTGGGCAACCATCAGGAACGCCAGACCCAGGCGTCGGTGGACAGTCTGGTGGCGCAAGTGCTGTGGCACGAATACGTGGACACCTCCGGCACCTTGGCCGGTTCGGTCGCTCGTCAGGCAGACCTGCGCAAGGCGGTTGCCGCCGCGAGCAAGCCGGAAACCCGCCCGTCTGCCGACGAGTTTGCCGCGTTGGCTGCCGGTATGGGGCGGCAGGGGGCCGCCACGGGCGGGCAGGTGGCCTACCTCGGCGGCACCATCCTGGCGCTGAACCTGGACATTCTGGGCGAAGCGCGGGCCGAGGGCGTGACCTTCGCGTTGCCGGTCAGTTTGCTCGATGCCCTGCGCGCCCGCGAAGGCGCCGAACGCCTGCGTCTGCTGTCCCACGTCTGGATGGACGGCGGCAATCCGCGGTTGAGCATGGTGGCCCCGGTAGGGGGTCTGCGGGTCGATGGCTATGCGGTGGTTCATGTGGACCCGCTGTATGCGCTGTCGCAGATCGACCGCCATCTGGACATGGCCGTGACCATGAGCACCCTGGACGGCAGCCGGGTCTTGGCCACGCTGGAGAACTATGCCCTGCCCGCCGATGCGGTGGTGGAACGCTATGCGCTCACCCTGCACGGCCCTAACGATGAGAAACTTGCCGCGCTGACGGTGGCGCAGGACGTGTCGGCGCTGTCCCACGCCATGAAGGGTGCGGTCAACACGTCGCTGGTCGCGGTGGTCGGGACGTTGCTGGTGATTACCGTGGTGTCGGTGATCGGGGTTTACGTGTTCCTGAGCCGCGCCGAGCAGCGCCAGCAGGTTCTGGCCGACGCTGCCGAGGCCAGCCGTCGCGCCCAGGAAGCCGAACAGCAGGGCCGGCTGGAGGCCGACCGCCGCGACAACGAGGCGCGCGTGCAACGGACCGAGGTTATAAGCCGCCTGACCCATGACTTCGATGCCGCCGCCGCCAGCGTCTTGAGCGCAGTAACCAAGGCCACCAGCGATCTGTCCACGGCGGCGACGACCATGGCGGCCATCGCTGAGGAAACCACCTCGCAAGCCGTCACGGTGTCCAACGCGTCGGAGGATGCCTCGGGCAACGTGCAGACGGTGGCCAGCGCGGCCGAGGAACTGTCGGCCTCCATCGAGGAAATCGGCCGTCAGGTCAACGCCGCGGCGACCATTTCGCGCGAAGCCGCCGACAAGGCCGGACGCACCGACCAGATCGTGCGCGGCCTGGAGGAGTCGGCCCGGCGCATTGGCGAGGTGGTGGACCTTATCAACGACATCGCGAGCCAGACCAACCTGCTGGCCCTGAACGCCACTATCGAGGCAGCGCGGGCCGGGGAGGCCGGCAAGGGCTTCGCCGTGGTGGCCAACGAGGTCAAGAATCTGGCCGGACAGACGGCGCGGGCCACCGACGAAATCCGCTCCCAAATCGCCGCCGTTCAGAGCGAAACAAACGAAGCCGCCGCAGCCATTACGGAAATCGTGTCGATCATCGCCCAGGTCAGCGAGACGGCGGCGTCCATCGCCGGGGCGGTCGAGGAACAGAACGCCGCCACGCGCGAAATCTCGCGTAGCGTCCAGGACGCCGCACACGGCACCCGTTCCGTCACCGAAACCATCCACGGCGTCACCGAAGCCGCCGAAGAAGCCAGCCAGGCCTCCGCCCAAGTCCGCGAAGTCACCGCCCGGCTGTTCAATGAAGCCGACCAACTGCGCTCCTTGGTCGGGACGTTCCTCGATGGGGTTCGGGCGGCTTAGGGTGAGGAGTGAAGGGGGTTACACAGAGGACACAGAGGGAAGGCACAGAGGGCACAGAGGTTTCGGTGCAGAGGCCCGCGCGTAGCGCATCACGCCCTATTGGGATTGATCGCCTGCGGCGCAGCGAACTCCTTAGAGCGTCGGTCAGCAAATCGGATGCGGCGATTGCAACCTTGTTCCCAGCGTCGTGGCCACTGGTCCGCGTGGATGCCCGGGTCAAGCCCGGGCAAGACTAAGTCTTTGAAAATAAATAATTTTGTCGTGGCCGGGCTTGACCCGGCCATCCACGCGCCGCCGGGTGCACTGCATTTCAGGCATCGGCCTGGAGAGGGTCCAATTTAGCTACCGGTGCTTTAAGCGCGGGGTTTGGGGCCAATGGCCCCAAGCGGGTTCGGGCGGCAGCCCGACCTATCCTACGTTCCGCGCGGTTTCGCGCGTGTCGTCGGCGCGGCGGCCAGCGGGTCATCGGGCCAGGGGTGTTTGGGGTAGCGGCCTTTCATGTCGGCTTTGACGGCGGCGTAGCTGGAGGTCCAGAACCCCGGCAGGTCCTGAGTGACCTGGACGGGGCGGTGGGCCGGGGAAAGCAGGTGGACGACCAGGGGCATGCGGCCGTTGGCGATGGTCGGGTGGGTGGTGCAGCCGAACATTTCCTGGAGGCGCACGGGCAGGACGGGCGTTTCGCCGGTGGCGTAATCCAAGGGAATGCGCGACCCGGTGGGCACCTGGAAATGGGTCGGGGCGTCGCGGTCCAGGCGTTGCAGGGCATCCCACGGCAGTTGGGATTTCAGGGCCTCGGCCATGTCCAGCTTGCGGAGGTGGGCGAGCTTGCTCATGCCGGTCAGGAAGGGCGCCAGCCACTGCTCCAGCCCGGCCAACAGACCTTCGTCTGACACATCTGGCCACCCTGGCTCCCCGGACTGGCGCAGGAAGGCGATGCGGGCACGGAGTTGCGCGGCTCGCTTATCCCATGGCAGGACGTGCAGGCCGGTGCGCCGGATGCCATCGATCAATCCTTCGGACAGACGCGCCGGGTCGGGGGCCGGCAGGGGCTTGTCCTCCAGCACGCAGGCGCCCAGACGGCGCTGGTGGCGGGCGACGACGCTTTCGGTGCGGTCGTCCCAGCGGACCACCTCGCCCTCGGTCAGGACGTCGGCAAAAGCGTTCTCGATCTCGGCCCTGCTCAACGGCGCGGCGAGATAGACACGGGCGTTTTGCGCCGCGCCGTCCAGGTCGCCGACGGCCAGGAACTCCTCGGCCGCCAGTGGGTCGCCATCGGCCAGCACCGCGCCTCGGCCCCCCGATAGGGTATAGCCTCCCTGCGCGCGCCGTCGGCCGATGCGGTCGGGGTAGGCGAGGGCGAGGCACAGTCCGGCGCCGGAGGTGCCCTCGGCCGGAGCGAGGCCCAGGCGGCGGCGCCAGTCTCCGGCGTTCTGGCGGGCGCGGGCGAGGATACCGCGATCGACCATCAGGCCGTCGGTGCGGCCTCCGTGCAGAACCTCCAGGCGCAGGCGGAGGTCGGCATCGCGGGCCGAGCGCACCGGGTCCCGCTCGGTCAGCAGGGCCGCCACCGAGCACGCCATCCCACCCAGCCCATGCTCACGCGCGGTCAGGATCATGTGGGCGAGGCGGGGGTGCATGGGCAACTCAGCCATGGCCTTGCCGTGTGGGGTGATGTGGCCGCTGGCATCCACCGCGCCCAGGCGGTGCAACAACTCGGTGCCTTGCGCCACGGCGCCGGGCGGCGGCGCGTCCAGCCACGGCAGCCCCTCCGGTCCGGCACCCCAGGCAGCGAGGTCGAGCAGCAGCGGGGCGAGGTCGGCGGCCCGGATTTCCGGCGGTGGCGCGGCCAGCAGCGCGCGATCCTCGGCCTCCCGCCACAGGCGATAGCACACGCCGGGCATGAGCCGTCCGGCGCGGCCCCGGCGTTGGTCGGCCCCGGCGCGCGTGACCCGTTCGGTGATGAGGCGCGTCATGCCGCTGCGCACGTCGAACGCGGCGCGGCGGCTGAGGCCCCCGTCGATCACCACGCGGATGCCGTCGATGGTCAGCGACGTTTCGGCGATGGAGGTTGCCAGCACGACCTTGCGCCGCCCCTCCGGGGCCGGGCGCACGGCCTGATCCTGCGCCTGCGGCGATAGTGCGCCGAACAGCGGGGCGACATCGACATCGGGCGGCAGGCCGTCCAGGCGGGCCTGAACCCGGCGGATTTCCCCTTCGCCGGGCAGGAAGGCGAGGATGGAGCCTTTCTCGGCGGCCAGCGCGGTGCGAATGGCCGAGGCCATGGTATCCTCCAGCCGGGCGTTCTGGCGCGGCTCGATGAATCGTGTTTCAACCGGGAAGGCTCTGCCGTGCGAGGTGATGACCGGCGCGTCGCCCATCAGAACGGCGACCGGCCCGGCGTCCAGCGTTGCCGACATGACCAGCAGGCGCAGGTCATCGCGCAGGGCGGCCCGGACCTCCAGGCACAGCGCAAGGCCGAGGTCGGCGTGCAAGGACCGTTCGTGGAACTCGTCGAAAATGACGCAGGCCACGCCGGTCAGTTCCGGGTCCGACTGAAGCTGACGGGTGAGGATACCCTCGGTCACGACTTCGATGCGGGTGGCCGAGGATACCTTGCGTTCCTGGCGGATGCGGTAGCCGACCGTCTGGCCGACCTCCTCGCCCAGCAGGCTCGCCATGCGGCGCGCTGCCATGCGGGCGGCCAGGCGGCGCGGTTCCAGCAGGATGATCTTCCGCCCGGCCAGCCACGGCGCATCAAGCAGCGCCAGCGGGACGGCAGTCGTCTTGCCGGCTCCCGGAGGGGCCTGGACGACAGCGGCGGTGCCATGTGCCAACGCATCGCGCAGGGCGGGCAGGACATCGGTGATCGGCAGGTCGAAAAAGGCGCTCATGGCGCCAAGCGATGCCTGGAAATTCAGCAAGGTTCAAGTGTTTACGATGATGCCCGGCGCATGAATTCCTGCATGGACTGGGCGAGGTGAGGCGGGCTTTCCAGCATCGGGTAATGCCCGGCATCCTCGAACACCTCAAGTTCTGCTTTTGAGAACCACCCCATTAGCGTGCCGTGCATGATGTCCTCGGTGATGGCCGGGTCGTGGCGGCCGAGGATGATTTTGATGGGAATATCGAGGCCCCGGACAAGGTCGACAAAGTTGGTTTTGGACCACGCCAGGAAATAGGCGCTGTATGCCTCCGGCGTGCATTGCGCCATGGATCGCTCGGTCATCGTGTTGCGCCAAGCATCGCCCAGCCGATCGCCGGTGGTCATGGACAGGATTGCGGCGCGATTTTCCCGCTTTTGCCATGCCTTCGCGAACAGAGAATGCGCATCTCCCTCCAGCGGCACACCGCTGGCCGGAACGGGGTTGATGGCGACGATGGAAGTGACGCGGGCCGGAACATTTGCCGCAACCCACTGCGCCGTCATACCCCCCATGGAGTGCCCAACGATATGGAATGTGTCCCAGCCGTGATCGTCAGCCAAAGCAATGACGTCG
>Ga0172382_10002792_pt1 | contig 28480 bp, 24 predicted proteins | sample Leawel138RmetaG_FD_122245 | JGI IMG/M metagenome (GOLD analysis project Ga0172382, IMG submission 122245) | Leachate microbial communities from a municipal landfill in Southern Ontario, Canada - Leachate well 138R metaG | ecosystem: Engineered > Solid waste > Landfill > Unclassified | place...
AAAGCCCTGACTGGATTGTCATGGGCAATTATGTCATCAAGACAACATTGAATCATCTGAAACCGACTGTCTGTTTGAATGTGCATATCAAAAATCCTGTTTAAAAAATTATGATGTCACAATAGCAATAGCCCATATTTTGTCAAGAAGTATCTGGTTAAAATTAGGAGTTTTTTCACAGCCTCTAAAAGCCAGGGGATACGAGGCGAGCGAACCAACCGGCTAAAGCCCATGTTCCCAAATGGTTACATATTTTTATCTGCAGCAATTTCCCTAATGAGTGTGCACAAAGAAGGAGATTTCAGGTTTCAGGTTTCAGGGTGGAGCTTACCCTCCCAAATCCAATGAGAATTCACCTGCAGGCATCACCCATTTATATTATTTATAACCCACTCACCCATAACAGATTACAATACCAATAAGGTCTATTTTACAGCATGGAAAAATCCAAAACCAAAAAAATAGCTTGCCCAATATGCTTATTTATTTTATGTGGATTTCAAAATAATTATAAAGGCTTGCCCAAGGTGAGTCACAGGAGCGTTGATGAGCTATAAATCGTTTCCTGGAGGGGTACATCCTCGAGACCACAAACAGTTTTCCGCAGCAGCCCCCGTGGAAGAAATTCCACACCCGGCGCGTGTGGTCATTCATTTATCTCAACATATTGGATCACCTTCCACCCCCATCGTCAAGGTGGGAGACGAAGTAAAAACAGGTCAGCTAATCGCCGAAGCTTCCGGCTTTGTTTCCATCCCCCAACACGCCTCCATCAGCGGCAAAATCTCCAAAATAGATCGCTTTTACCACCCCACCGGCATCAAACAAGTGGCAATCGAAATCACCTCCGATGATAAAGACGAATGGGTGCAGCTGGTGGATGAAGCCGATTTTATGAATCTTTCCCCATCTGAAATGAAAGAGCGCGTGGCAGCCGCCGGCATCTGCGGCATGGGAGGTGCGGGATTTCCCACAGTGGTAAAGCTTTCCCCGCCAGAGGATAAGCCCATTGATACGGTGATCTTGAACGGCGTGGAATGCGAACCTTATCTCACTGCAGATTACCGTCTGATGCTGGAGCGCGGCGAGGATATCATCCAAGGGCTAAAGCTGATTATGAAGATGGTGAATGCCCGGCGTGGCGTGATTGGCATCGAAGCCAACAAACCTGACGCCATCGAGCTTATGCAAGGGCTTTGTGCCAATGACCCCGCTCTGGAAGTGGTGCCGCTAAAGCTCAAATACCCTCAGGGCGCAGAAAAGCAGCTGATCTATGCCGCCACCAAGCGCAAGGTGCCCAATGCCGGCGGACTTCCCAGTGCCGTGGGAGTGGTGGTGCAAAACGTAGCCACCGCCGTGGCTATCTACGAAGCCATCCGCTATCGCAAACCCCTGATTGAGCGTGTGATATCCGTTACCGGACGCATCGTGAAAAATCCCAAAAACCTCAAAGCTCGCATCGGCACCCCTTACAGTGAATTGGTGGATTTTTGTGGTGGGCTCACCGAGCCTGCCGGCAAATACATCTCCGGCGGACCCATGATGGGCTTTGCCATCCCCAATCTGGAAGCTCCCGTTGCCAAAGGCAGCTCCGGCCTGGTGGTTTTCGACACACGCGAAGCGCATGATTTGGAAGAAAAGGATTGCCTCCGCTGTGCCCGCTGTGTGGATGTGTGTCCCATGGACCTCATGCCCAGCCTGTTGGCAATGAATGTAAAGGCAAAGAAACTGGAAATGGCAGCCAGGCTGGGGCTGAATGATTGCATCAAATGCGGCAGTTGTGCCTACGTGTGCCCCGCCCATATTCGTTTGGTGCAATGGATAGAAACCGGCAAAGTGCGTTGGGCAGAGGCCCAGCGTAATCCAAAATAGGACAGGCAAGAAATATGAAAGATAAAGTATTAGTATCGCCGGCACCCCACCTCCACGATAGCGGCAGTATCCCCAAGGTGATGTGGAATGTAGTGTTGGCTTTGGTTCCCGCGCTCATCGCAGCGGTCTATTTTTGGGGATTTAATGCGCTGCTACTCACCCTCTTGGGAGGCGTCTCCGCGGTCTTCACCGAGGCGTTGATCCAAAAGCTGCGCAAGGTGCCCATCTCCGTATCCGATGGCAGCGCCTTCCTCACCGGTATTTTGTTATCCTACAATATCCATGCCAATGCCCCTTGGTGGCTGCCCGTGGTGGGTGCCGCCTTTGCCATCGCCATTGGCAAACAGGTGTTTGGCGGCTTGGGCAACAACCCCGTCAACCCCGCTCTCTTGGGACGCGCCTTCCTCTTGGCATCCTGGCCCACCCTGATGACGGATGGCTGGATTGCCCCCAAAGGTGGAGCTTTAAGCGGCATCACCAATCTCAACCTCATCCACAGCAACCTGCAGGCGGTATCTGGCAAAGCCCACGCTCTGGTTACCGGCGCCACTCCGCTCAATATAGCCCAAAGCCTGCGGGATAGCACCTTCGTGAATAGCCTCACAGCGGATGCCGGCACCAATATGGACCTCGCCAACCGCATCTTCACCGGCATCACCGATGGCAGCACCCTCCAAAACCTTTTCTGGGGCAATATCGGCGGTTGTATCGGTGAGGTATCTGTATTTGCCCTGCTGATTGGCGTTGCCTGGCTCTTGTGGAAGAATATCATTGAATGGCGCATCCCCCTCTTTTATTTAGGCACGGTGGCAGTCCTCACTTTCTTTTTTGGCACCATCCCCGGCAGCGGCTACAGCTTTTCCATCCCCATCTTCCACCTCTTTTCCGGAGGCCTTATGTTAGGAGCCTTTTTTATGGCAACGGATTATAGCACCACGCCCATGACCCGCAAGGGAAGGATTGTCTTTGGCATCGGCTGTGGAGTGCTCACCGTCTTGATCAGATTTGTGGGAGGCTATCCCGAAGGGGTAAGCTATTCCATCCTTATCATGAACGTCTTTACGCCCCTCATAGACGCTCTCACCATACCAAAAGCATTCGGGAAGGTGAAAAAATGAAGTTATATCTCAAACTTGGCTTTATCCTGCTGGTGGTCAGCGTGATTGCCACAGGCATCCTGGCTTATGTCAATTCCATCACCGCTCCCCAAATAGAGGCTCTCAAACAAGAGGAAGCCATCAAAAGCCGTGAAGAATTGATACCCGATTCCATCTTTGAAGAGGTGGAGGTCTCCCCGGATTTCAGCTATTTTATAGCCCGCAACAAAGACACTGAGGAAATACAGGGCTATACCTTCATCGCTTCCCAAAAGGGATACAGCAGCAATGTGAAGACGATGGCTGGCGTGAGTCCCGATTTCAAACTGATGGGCATCAAAGTGGTGGAGCAATCCGAAACCCCCGGCTTGGGGGCAAATTGCACCGCCTCTGCCTTTACAGACCAATTCCAAGGCAAAACCATGGAAGACCTGATGGCGGATAAGGATGGCGGCAAGATCAAAAGCCTCTCCGGCGCCACCATCACCACCCGCACCATTGCCTCTTCCCTCAAACAAGCCATCCAAGCTCTGCAGCAAGACGTGGTGGCAAAACAGGAGGTGCAACAATGAAATTCTTTTCCGAACTCACCAAAGGCATCATCAAAGAAAACCCCATCTTTGTGATTGTCTTGGGGATGTGCCCCACATTGGCAGTGTCCACCTCTGTGGATAACGCCCTGGGCATGGGGCTTGCAGCCACCTTTGTGCTGATATGTTCCAATATGATGATTTCGCTCATCAAGGGCATAGTCCCCGCCCAAATCCGCATCCCCATCTATATCGTGGTGATTGCCGCCTTCGTCAGCATCATCGATATGGCGATGGAGGCGTATTTGCCAGACCTGCACAAAGCCCTGGGCATCTTCATCCCCCTCATTGTGGTCAATTGCATCATCTTAGGGCGCGCCGAGGCTTTTGCCAGCAAAAACAACGTGCTCAATTCCATGGCAGACGGCCTGGGCATGGGCTTGGGCTTTACCCTGTCTCTCACGGTGGTAGCCACCATCCGTGAAATACTGGGCAATGGCACCTGGCTCAAAATGCAGGTGTTGCCCTCCACCTATGATCCCATGTTAGTGGCGATCCTGGCACCCGGTGCCTTCATCACCCTGGGGCTTCTGATGGCGGTCATGAATATCATCAAGGAGAAGAACTAATGGGATACCTTGGTGAAATCTTTGTGATGGCGATAACTGCCATCTTTATCCAAAACTACGTTCTCTCCCGCTTTTTGGGACTTTGCCCATATCTGGGAGTATCCAAAAAGATAGATTCCGCATTTGGCATGGGGATGGCGGTGATCTTTGTGATGACGCTTACCTCATCCATCACCTACCTCATCAACCGCTATCTGCTCACCGGCATGATGTATCTGCAAACCATTGCCTTTATCCTCACCATCGCCGCTCTCGTCCAATTTGTGGAGATGGTGATCCAAAAGAAGGCGCCCGCCCTCTACAAATCCTTGGGCGTATATCTGCCCCTGATTACTACAAATTGTGCCGTGTTGGGTGTGGCTCTCCTCAATACCACCGCAATGCGTCCGGATGGAATCACCCCCTATAACTTTCTGGATAGCACGCTCAACGGCTTCTTTTCCGGCGTGGGCTTCACCGTGGTGCTCTTGGCAATGGCTGGCATCAGGATGAGGCTGGAGCTGGTGAACCTGCCCAAAAGCATGAAGGGAATGCCCATCGCCCTTATCTTGGCTGGCATTATGGCGCTGGCTTTTTATGGCTTTATGGGCTTCAAAATCTAAGGGAGGAACCATATTATGAATATCACATCTCTCATCCTCCTCTCCGCTTCCGGCTCTCTCATCTCCACCATCGGCACGCCTGTCCTCATTCTGGGTTGCATGGGGCTTGCCTTTGGGCTGATTTTGGCATTTGCCTCCAAAGTATTTGAAGTGGTGACAGACCCCCGCGTTCAGGAAATCACCGAAGCCCTGCCCGGTGCCAATTGCGGTGCCTGCGGCTTGCCCGGCTGTGCCGCCTATGCAGAAGCAGTAGCCCAGGGCATTGAACCCCCAAACCGCTGCGCCCCCGGCGGCGCCATCGTGGCGGTGATGGTGGCGAAATTGATGGGCATCGAAAGCGAAGCCATGCAACAAAAAGTGGCGGTTATCCATTGCAGCTCCGGCGGTTACAACAATACTAACTGGAGATACTCCTACGAGGGAATCGAAAGCTGCAAATCCGCAGTCAATGTCTCCGGCGGACCCAATACTTGCGATTGGGGCTGCGTGGGCTTCAACGATTGTCTGCGCTCCTGCCCCTTCGATGCCATCTATCTGGATGAAAACGGCTTGCGCATCATCGATTTTGACAAATGCACCGGCTGTGGAAACTGTGTGAAAGCCTGCCCCAAAGGCATCATAGAGCTGGTGCCCATCAATCGCAACGTGTATGTGAAATGCTCCTCCAAAGCCAAGGGACCGGAGGCCAGACAGCTTTGCGGCAGCCTGCGCCCCTGCATCGGCTGTGGACTTTGTGCCAAAAAATGCCCCGTGGGCGCCATCACCATTGCCAACAACCTTGCCAGCATCGACTATGAAAAGTGCATCAATTGCGGGCTTTGCGCCACCGTGTGCCCCACCAAAGCCATCCTGGACCTGCTGAAGGATATCCGCAAAACATCCAAAATCAACCCCGAGCTTTGCATAGGCTGCACCATCTGTGCCAAACACTGCCCCGTGCACGCCATCAGTGGAGAATTGAAACATATTCACGTGGTGGATCCCAAAATCTGCGTGGGCTGTGAGGTGTGCGTGAGCAAATGCCCCACCAAAGCCATCAACATGGTGGATGATTATCAGCTGGATGGCCCCATCAAGCTGGTACCCGTCACCCCCAAGGCTCCTGCCGCCAAAGCTGCAACCTAAGTAATTTATAACATATATTATAGGCGCCTTCCACCCGGAGGGCGTCTTTTTTTTTACCACGAATTACACGAAAGCTCCCCAAATACCTAATATCTGCTCGCAAAGCGAGCTCCTTAATGAGTCTCGAAAGAGACGATATTTCAGGTCAACTCCCCCTATGATAATACGTTACATATTTCGGAAAGACGGTATATTTAACTGACTTCGAGTTTCACTAATTCAAAAAAGACAAGCCATTGGCGAAGCATCCCTTGCCCACTCCTTGCCCATTAGCCTCCTTTGTCTCTCCTTTGTCTCGACAAGGGTGAGACAAGGGTGGTACAAGGGTGGCTACTGAGGGCGGAGGCAAAAAGGTGACTGTTTTTTTGGAAAAATCTCTTGACTGCAAGGGCGCTTATTTTTATTTTGTCTTTTAATAGGGGGTGCTTGTGTGTAAGGCTTTGTAAGTCCAAGACATTATATTTACAAGGAGATACCAATGAGACGCATAGCATTATTTGGCTTGCTCGGCATTCTGTTGTTTGCGCTTTTTGCCTGTGGGGCAAAGGCAGACGGCACGGCAAAATCCTTTTTCAAGGCTTTGGAAAGCAATGATTATGAAACTGCCAGAAGCCTTTCCACTCCCAGCTCTGCCCGCACACTGGATTGGATGGAGAGCAATTATAAGATGCTTCCCGAATCCAGCACCGAGAGCGTTGCCAAAGTGAGGTATTTGGTCAAAAAGACTGAGGTTCAGGGCGATGCAGCCACTGTGAACTATGATAGTTGGGTGGTGGGCAGAGGAGAATCCAAGGAGAGCAAGACCTTGGAAATGGTGAAAGAAGACGGCAAATGGTATGTGGTTTTTAGGGAAGAGGAGCTGTAAAGGCTCTCTTTTCGTATTTGCCTTATATTATTGATTGGAAACCAAAAAGGGCTGCATCCAAAAAAAGCGGTGCAGCCCATATTTTATGTTAAGGCTCAAAAGGCTGAGCCGGGGGTGAATTAGAACAAGTTGTAGGAGACTCCCAGCCCCAGAATCTGTTTCCACTGGACGTTCTTGTGCTGCTCCTTGTCGTAACGCAGTTCCACGGTGAGGTTGGCATTGATCATTTTCCAGATCTTTGCAGTGAGCACGTTTTCCCATATCCAATCCACTTCTTTCCAGTCGTCGTTGGGCAGTTCATCACTCTTGGAATTGAATAGCGCTTTATAAGCCCAGAGCTTGGATTTGAAATTGGCATCCATCAAGTGGAAGAGGTGTTTGTATTCGCTCACAAATTCCAGACCGCCATCCACTGTGGTTTGCATTTCACGTTTGTCGTTGATGGCATCCACCAATACGTCTCTATCCAGCTTTTCACGGAAGGCAGCGCCCAGGCGAGTGCTGAGCTCGTCGCTGGAGGTTTTCATCCAAGTGCGCATCACACCGGCGGTTTCTGTGAAGAGGATGGGGTTTACATAGCGGGTGAGGGCGGCATCGCTCTGATCCAGAAATTGGGATTCCGCACGCAGGCCGATGAAGGGATCCACCCAGCTTTGCAAAGTGAATTGGAAGAGGGATTCCAGATCAATCTTGTCTGTGCTCTTGCTGGGGTCTTCCCAGGTGATTTTGTCGTTTTCTTTCTTTTGCTGATAAGTTTGGCCAAAGGCGAGCTTGAGGGTGGTTCTGTTTTTTAACCATTCTTTCATTTGCTTTTCAGCGCTGCTGTTGGATGATGCCACCCAGGTGATGTTACTCAATTCATCGCCAGACCAGTTGTCGCTATATTGGCTTTGGGTAAGGGTGAGGTTGAGGTCGGATTCCACTTTCCAGCCCTTTGCAAAGGCAAAGCTGACGAGGGTGAGTAGCATTGTGAAGATTACGAGTCTTTTCATTGTTATTTTGTTCTCCTGTTTTAATATATGTGGTTTTTAACTCCAGATACCTTGTTCTGTGAGTTTCAATTTGATGGTTTCGGTCAAAGATGCCTGCACAGCGCCCATGTCGGCGTTTTTCACGTGGGGATATATTCCAAATTTGATTCCATCGGGGTTTGCGTCTTCAATCACGATGGCAGGGGCGGGGTCTTTGAGGATACGCTCGTCTGCATCAATGATGCTTTGCAAGAGCTGGCGCACCTTGGCTATCTCTGAACTGGCGGGCACGCCTATGCTGAGCTCGATGCGGCGTGTGGGCATGGCGCTGAAATTGGTGATGGCTCCACCTGCGATGGGGGTGTTTGGGATGATCACCTTCTTGTTGTCTGAAGTGAGGATAATGGTGTTGAAGATACCCACTTCTTCCACTTTGCCTTCCGTTCCGGCGGCGATGACCACATCACCCACCTTGAAAGGACGGAAGAGAATCAGCATCACTCCGGAGGCGAAGTTGCTGAGCGAACCTTGCAGAGCCAAGCCAACAGCCAAGCCTGCGGCACCAATGATGGCTACCAGGGAGGTTGTCTGCACTCCCAGCTTGCCAATGGCGGCGATGATCACAAAGATAAGCAGAATGGCATAAACGATATTAGCCAAGAAAGTGACGAGGGTTTGATCCATCTTGCTCTTGTTCAACATCTTGCGCATCATGTTTGTGATAATGCGCACCACCCATTTTCCGATAATATAAATTAAGATTGCGGCGATGAGATTGATACCGTTTGTTTTCACATACGGCAGTGCCTTGGTGAGGATATTACTCCAATCCATGTTGTGTCTCCTTAAAATGATAATGTTTTTTTGCAAATCAGACTTTTTGATTTTGATTTCTATAAACAGAGTAATCAGAATTTTGTTTCATGCAAGTAATTTTGGCATCATATGTTATTATAATGGTTTCAGGCACCTAAGTTTAATCTTGGCGAGCCCGTCTGGGCAGGCACTAATTGAATGCATCCAAATAAGATGTATCTGCTGAATCTGCTGCCTTTACTGGCTTCAGTGGTGCTTTGCGGCGTGGGGTTATGATTTTGATTGACGTTTACAAGCATTGTAAAAAAGTGTCCTTTACTACTTTGGTAACTAATGAATAAGATGAATCCTTTGTTTACAGCGGATTTGCTCCGCATAGTCCAGCGTTTCGAAAGCAAGGGGCAGTGCCTTGAATATATGGCACAGCTCTTGGCACAGAGCGGCTGTTTGATGATGGTGGATCGCTATCTGGCATCCATCAAAAGCCGTGAAGACGTGATGAGCACCGGCATCGGGCACGGCATTGCCATCCCCCATGCGCGGGATGAATCCGTCACCTGCCTGCGGATAGCCGTGTGTTTGATACGCGAAGGAATGGATTTTATGGCGTTGGATGACCAGCCAGTGAGCTTGGTTTTCATGCTGGCAGTGCCAGAAGACAAAAACAAGGAATACATGAAGATACTGCGCAGCCTGTCTGAATATCTGAGGCAGGAGGACCTGCGACAGCGTCTTTTTGATGCAAAAGATGAAAGGGAACTTTTTGGATATGTTCAAGAAATCGAAAGAGATTATCTGGCTCGCGCTCTTTAGCCTGCTTGCCTTTGGGCTGTGGGGCGTGAATGAGAATGCGGGCAGCACCGGCTTCAATACCCTGAAGACGGTATATTCCGCACGTGCCTTGGCGCTGGGGCAATCGCTTACCGGCGAGGCAAGGAATCCGGATGGCATCTTCTTCAACCCTGCCGCCATCCTCAACGTGCCCGGCACAGAGATCAGCAGCACCTACTGCAATTACTTTATCGATGCCCAGGGCGGGCAATTGCAGCTCCTTTTGCCCAAGAACAAGTTTTCCGCGTGGGGATTTGCCCTGCGCTATATGGATTTTGGCAAGATGGAGCGCACCGAGGTGGATCAATTCGGCAACCTGGTGGACGATCTGGGCACCTTTGGTGCATACAATATCAGCGGCTCCGTCACCATGTCTCAATTCCTGAGCAAGGCGCTGGATGCGGGCGGCAGCGTCAAATTTGTCTATGACCAATTGGACGATGCCTCTGCTGCGGCTGTGGTCTTGGATTTAGGCGTGATTCATCACCCTGTGAACGAGAGGGTGAAGGTGGGCGTATCTGTGCGCAATCTCGGCTTTCAGATCAGCCACTATAGCGATACCAAATACAAGGAGAGCATGCCCTTCACCTTTGCCGCGGGAGGCAGCTATGATTTTACAGACAGACATTATGCCTCTTTTGAAATCAACAAAGCCAACGGTGAAAACTTTAACCTGCGCGTGGGCTATGAACATACCTTCTCACCCTTCTTCCAGCTGAGGGCGGGCTTTCGCTCCAATGCCGGGGATTATTACAGCGGCGGAACGCTGGGCTATCTCTCCGGGCTGTCCCTGGGCGCCGGCTGGAATTGGAAAAACTATCGTGTGGATTATGCCGTTTCCTCCTATGGAGACCTGGGCTTGGTAAATCAGCTCACCTTGGGCTACGACTTTTAAGGTGGGAGGTGTGAAGAAGGTGGAGAAACGTGACTTCTTATTGGAACTGGGCATGGAGGAGATTCCTGCAGGGCATTTCGGAGCGGCTTGTGAATGGTTGAAAGAGAGTTTTATCAGTTTTATACAGGCATCCCGCCTGGGCTATGAAGACCTGCTGGTGAGCGGCACCCCACGGCGCTTTTTCATCCGCGCCACCCAGGTGCCCATGGCTCAGACAGATCTGCGCCTGGAGCGCAGCGGCCCTGCCCTCAAGATATCCTACAAAGAAGATGGAGAGCTCACCCCCGCTGCCCTTGGTTTTTTGAAAAAGAACAACGCCAGCCCCTCCGATATCTATATCCAAAAGACGGATAAGGGGGATGTGATAGCCGTGAGCATCCGGCAAAAGGGCAAGAGCTTCAGCCAGCTGCTGCAGCCCTGGCTGGAAGAGCTGTTACCCAAGTTTCCCTTTCCCAAAAAGATGATCTGGAAGAACAAGGAACTGGCGTTTTCCCGTCCCTTGCGCTGGATTTGCCTGCTGTTTGGTGATGAACCCCTGCCCCTGCAGGTGTATGGCATCAGCAGCGGCAACGTCACCTTTGGCAATCGCTATCTGGGCTTGGAGCGTCCTTTGCAGGTAACCTCAGTGGATGCATACCTGCCAATCCTCAATGAGAATAGCGTGATTGCCGATAGGGAAGAGCGGCTGGTATTGATCCAAAAAGGCCTGGAATCCGCCGCCCTTGAGGAAGGCCATCAGGTGGCTCCCGATGAACGCCTGGCAGAAACCGTGTGTGACCTCGTGGAATATCCTTCCGCCGTGGTGAGCAGCTTTGACGAGCGCTTCCTGCGCCTGCCGGAAAAGATCATCATCTCCACCATCAGCCAAAACCAAAAGTATTTCTGCGTGAAAGACGCCTCCGGCAAGCTGGCAAGCCAGTTTGTCTTTATCTCCAATGGCGATGTGGCAAAGGCGGAGATCATCAAAAAAGGCAATGAAAAGGTGGTGAATGCCCGCCTGGAAGATGCCCTGTGGTATTTTGAAGAGGACACCCGCCAACCCTTGGAGAGCTATCTGCCTGCTTTGGAGGATGTGGTGTTTCATGCGAAATTAGGCACTTTGGCAGACAAGGTGCGCCGCATCACTGCCCTCTGTGAATGGATGTGCAGCCAGCTGAACCTCCCGGAGGCTGTTGCACAGAAGGTACTGCGCACCGCCCGGCTGGCAAAGGCAGACCTCGTTACCAGCATGTTGGGTGAGAAGGAATTTACCAAGCTGCAGGGCTATATCGGCAAACAGTATGCCCTGGTGTCACAGGAAGATGAGGAGGTGGCAGAGGGGATATGGGAGCATTATGCCCCGCGCGGTTCCAACGATGCCCTGCCCCAGAGCCTCACCGGTGCCGTGGTAGCCATTGCAGATAAGCTGGATACCATCTGCGGCATGATAGGCGTTGGCTTGATTCCCACCGGCTCGGCTGATCCCTTTGCCTTGCGCAGATTGGCTTTGGGCTTGTGTCAGATACTTTTGGAACGGGGTTGGGAGCTATCCTTGCAGGAACTGGTGGCAAAGAGCTTTGCCATCTTAGGCGATAAACTCATCATGGAAGAAGGTACAGAGGCCAAGAGCCTTGCCTTCATCCGTCAGCGCGTGGAATGGCTCCTCAAACAAGAAGGCATAGCCTACGACGTAATAGACAGCCTGGAGCATCTGCCCATCAGCTCTTTGGCGTCCTTCGAAAGCCAAGCCTTGGCATTGGGCAAGGTGAGGGAAACCGACGACTTTATGCGCCTCGTGATAGGCTTCAAGCGGGTGGCAAATATCTTGGACAAAGCCATGAGGGAGGGCCACTGCAATCCCCAGCTCTTTGCCCAGGAGGAAGAACGCACCCTGTATGAGGCATTGCAAGGCCTGCAAGGCAAGCTGGATGACACCCTTGCCCACTCCGATTATGACGCCGCCCTGCACGCTTTGATTGATATGGGACAGCCCATCGACCAATTCTTTGATGCCGTATTGGTGAATACTGATGATGAAGCCCTCAAGAACAACCGCCTGGCGCTTTTGAGCCAGATCCACAAAGAGTTCCTGAAAGTGGCTGATATCTCCAAGATAGTGGTGGAGGGTTAGCCCCGCCACGGCATCATGATAATGCAAATAAATAACTTAAGGATATAAAATGATTGATTTAATGAACAAACTGAAAGCCCGTGCCAAGGAGAAAAACGGCACGGTGGTTCTGCCGGAGAGCTCTGATATCCGCGTCCTTTTGGGTGCCGCCGATATCTGTGGCCAGGGTCTGGCAAAGGTGATCCTTTTGGGAGAGCCCGAAAAAGTGAAGGAAAAAGCCAAAGGCGCCGGCATCGATATCGAGTGTGAAGGCATCAGCATTATTGATCCCTATTACCACGAACGCAGCGCCGAATTTGCCCAATGGTTCTATGAAAAGCGTCGCGAGAAAGGCCTCACCTTGGAGGGCGCCACCCAGATCGTGCGCGAAAAGCTGTATTTTGGTGCCTTGATGGTAAAATTTGGCATGGCAGATGGAATGGTGGCTGGTGCCGCTCATACCACTGGAGACGTGCTGAAGGCAGCCCTCCAGGTGGTGGGCGTGAAGGCAGGATTGAAGACGGTATCCAGCAGCTTCATCATGGTGATGCCCAATTCCTGCGCCAACACCCGTCTTTATAGCTTTGCGGATTGCGCCGTGGTGATAGATCCCACCAGTGAACAACTGGCAGATATCGCCATCAGCACCGCCTCCACCCATAAGGCGCTGTTGGATGAAGAGCCCCGCGTGGCATTGCTTTCCTTTTCCACCCACGGCAGTGGCAAACACGAGCTGGTGGATAAGGTGACCACCGCCCGCGACCTCATCAAAGAGCGCAATGTGGATTTTGTATTTGATGGCGAGCTGCAGCTGGATGCGGCGATAGTGCCCCGCATTGCCCAGTCCAAGGCTCCCTCCAGCGTTTTGGCAGGAGAAGCCAACGTGCTGGTTTTCCCCGATCTGCAATCCGGCAATATCGGCTACAAGCTCACCCAACGCCTGGCAAATGCCGAAGCCATCGGCCCCGTCATCCAGGGCTTGGCAGCACCGGTTTGTGATCTCTCCCGCGGCTGTTCCGCAGAGGATGTCACAAACACCGCCGTGCTGGTTTTACTGATGAAATAATAAAAAAATAGATTAAGGAGCAGCATCATGACGATCAAGCTTTCCAACCGCATCAAACTGGTGAAACCCTCTCCCACCCTTGCGCTTTCCGCAAAGGCAAAACAGATGGGTGATGCCGGTATCGACGTAATCAATTTTGGCGTGGGAGAACCCGATTTTAATACTCCGGAGTATATCAAACAATCCGCCCATGCCGCTCTGGATGCCAATTTTACCCGCTATACAGCCAATCCTGGCATCATCGAACTGCGCCAAGCCATCTGTGCCAAATTCGAGCGTGAAAACGGCCTTAAATACCAGCCCAATCAGATATTGGTATCAGCAGGCGCCAAAGCCTCCATCATCATAGTATTGATGGCTGTGTGTGACGCCATGGACCAGGTGCTTATCCCCACTCCCTATTGGGTGAGCTATCCTTACCAAGCCATCTTGGCAGGGGCAGAGCCCGTGCTACTTCCCACCATGGAAAAAGACGAGTACAAGGTTACCCCCCAGACTCTCAATGCAGCCTGCGACGCCAACCCCTGTGCCAAGGTGTTGTTGTTAAACTCTCCCAACAACCCCACAGGAACCGTTTATAACAAAGAGGAGCTGACCGCCCTTGCCAAGGTGTGTATCGAGCGCAACCTCCTGGTGATCAGCGATGAAATCTACGAACGCCTGGTGTATGAAGGCACACAGCATGTATCCATCGCCTCCGTATTGCCGGAGATGATGGAGCGCACCGTGGTGGTCAACGGTGTATCCAAAGCCTACGCCATGACCGGCTGGAGATTGGGCTATGCCGCGGGTCCTGCCGAGATCATCGCCGCTGCCGGCAGAGTGCAGGCACACGCCACCTCCTGCGTCAATTCCATCACCCAAAAGGCATGCGTGACTGCCCTCAACGAAGAAGACGATTCCATCGAAAATATGAGACAGGAATTTGAACAGCGCCGCGACTTCCTTTGCAATGAACTGGCAAAGATCCCCCACATCACATTCTTCAAACCCAAAGGCGCCTTTTATGTATTCCCCGATATCTCCTGGTATCTGGAAAACAACACCAAGGGAATTGAAAATTGCGACCAGCTGTGCAACACCCTCTTGGAAAAATATCATGTGGCACTGGTCTCCGGAGGCTCTTTCGGCGTGGAAACCGCTGTCAGATTCTCCTATGCCAACAGCATGGACAACCTGCGGGGTGGCGTGCAACGCTTTGCAGACTTTTTGGCTGAATTGCGCGCATAATAATACAAGGATATATCAATGGATGATATGCAGGAAAGGATGAAAGAACGCTGGGAAGAGCGGCGCAAGAAAGGTCAGAACTGGCCGCGTTTGGTGATTATGCTGATAATCCTAATTGCCCTGATCGTGGCAATGAATATGCTCAGCAAAAAAACTGCCCAGATGAAAAGCATCCAAGGCATCGAGTATATTGATTCCACCGCCGTGGAGCTGGAACCGGATGCTCCCCGGGCCACCACTCCCGAGGGAGAATCTCTCCCATGAGGATGGTTTTGGATGGATCAAGCGCCCTTGAAGGCATCATCAATCTCGATGCATCCCAAAATAATATAATGATTACACAATTGGAGGTGTGGACATAATGAACTATGCACAATCCGGCGTGGATGTGGAAGCGGGCGAAAAAGCAGTCCGCAACATCAAGACACTCGTAAGCCGCAGCTACAATCCCAATGTGTTGAGCCAATTAGGCAGCTTTGGTGGCCTCTTTAGGCTGGATTTGAAACAGCACCCACGCCCCGTGTTGGTTTCCAGCACAGACGGCGTGGGCACCAAGCTGATGGTGGCTATCATGGCACAAAAGTATGACACCATCGGGCAAGACCTGGTAAATCACTGTGTGAACGACATCTTAGTGCAAGGCGCAGAGCCTCTATTCTTTTTGGATTATATTGGCATCAACAGGATGGACGGCGAGATGATAAGCGGCCTCATAGAAGGCATGACCAACGCTTGCGTAGCCAATGGCTGTGCCCTGATAGGCGGTGAAATGGCAGAAATGCCCGCCATCTATCAGCCGGGTGATTTTGACCTGGTGGGCACAATCGTGGGCGTGGTGGATGAAACCAAGGTGATTACCGGCGACAAGGTGAGCCAGCGCGATATCTTGATTGGCATTCCCTCCAGCGGTTTGCACACCAACGGCTATTCCTTGGCACGTGCCATCGTCTTTGACAAGCTGGGATTAACCGTGGATAGCTATGTTTCAGAGCTGGAAGCCACAGTGGGGGAACTGCTTTTGAGCGTTCACCTCAGCTATCTGCCGCTGTTCAAACCAGTGCTGTCCCATCCCGGTTTGCACGGCTTGGCTCATATCACAGGTGGCGGCATAGCAGGAAACCTGAAACGCATCATTCCCCAAGGACTTTCCGCCTACGTAACTTACCCCATCAGCGAGATCAGCCCCCTCTTCCAATGGCTGCAATCCGGCGGCGGCATCTCCGATGATGAAATGCGCAAAGCCTTCAACCTGGGCATCGGAATGATTGCCGTGGTGGATGAAAATAGCGCCCAAGAGATGCTGAACGTAACCGGCGGAGTGATGATTGGCGAAATAGTGGACGCTCGGGATGGAGACGACCTCGTTCGTTTTATTGATTAAAATATGCTTACACACCTCCTTCCTGCCTGTTACCCTCCTTTGTGCCTCCTTTGTCCAGACAAGGGTGAGACAAGGGAGAGACAAGGGTGGTTAATAAGGAAGCTACCAGTTACAAGCAACTGGAGTGCCTTTTGATTTTGCCATCAATATCCCTAATTGATTCAAAAATCAATTTATACATTGACGGCAAAATGGCATTGATATCAAGAATCATTGCAGCTTGGACAGCCATGAATTGGTGTAATAAGAGTTTAAAACAAAAAAACTGCTTGACGATTTCACATAGATCAGATTATCGTGATCTAACCCCAAAAGAGTATCGGGTGCGTGCATTCGACTTTTTTGGATAAGTGATTGTAATTAAATTAAATGCTTAAAAACAAGGGAGGTTTATCGATGCGTAAATATGCATTGATCCTGCTCATTTTGATCGGCAGTATCGCCTTACTGAACGCCGCCACTACTGGCAAACTTGCCGTACGTGTGAGAGACGGCTCCGGCCGAGCAATCGAATTTGTGAACGTTTCTGTGATGCAGAACAACAGAACACTCACCGGTGGCCGAACCAACAACAAAGGAACGGCAATTATTATCAACATCCCCCCGGGGTTTTACACTGTCAAATTCACCCTCGTTGGATATGACGATTATATTGTAAATCAAGTTCGTATCCAAGTAGACCAAACCACATCGCTTTCTCCTGTGATGAATAAAAAAGGCGTAGTCCTTAGTACCGTTACGGTGACCGCCGAACCGGATAGAGTGGAGCGCGACAGGGTGGGTTCTGCCACACAAATTGATATGACCAACATGGCAGACGTTGCCGTGACAGACGTAGCTGGCGTGGTAGCCATGCAGGCGGGTGTTACCAATATCGGCGGCGAATTGCACGTGCGCGGTGGCAGATCAAACGAAGTCAACTTCACCGTTGACGGCATGAGCGTTTCCGACCCCGTTGACGGCGGGTCTGCACTGGGTGTGGACTTGGATGCCATCAAGGATATGAAGGTGATGACGGGTGGCTTCCCTGCAGAATACGGCAATGCCCAATCCGGCGTGATCAATATCGTTACCAAAGACGGTGATCCCTTCTATTCCGGAAAAGTGGAATATAACACAGACCATATCATTGGTTCCGGCAGAAACATGGATGTCATCAAGTTTGCCATTGGTGGTCCGGTGATACCCTTTGGATCTGAGGACCTGAAGGAAAGGTTTACATTTTACCTCAATGCTGGTGGAGAGTGGCAGGATGGCCGCCTGAAAGATTATTGGATAGGCGATCCCATGAAAGATTATCTTTTTGGCAACACCCAGCTTTTGGAATATGAATACGATGCCTACAATCCTTATGACAAGCGCAAAAGCTTTGCCGGCATAGATTTTGGCAACCGCAACTATAACGGCTACAATGCAAACCTGAAAGCCAAGTATGTATTTAGCCCCACCCAAAACATGACCTTTGCCGTGCGTGGAGACCGTAACTATAACTATGGCTACAGCTATGGTTGGCGTTACGCTTTGCATCATTACTGGGTGCAGGAAATCAACCAAAGACAATATATTGGTACCTACGACCATGTGCTGAACAACCAAATGAACTTCAAGCTGAAAGCCAGCTACTATCAGAAGACCAGTAATTCCGGCCCTCGCGGCATTGATCGTGGAAACTATCTGTTCCAACAGCCTTATCAGGATTCCCAATATGTGGATAACGCATTGATGGGAGAATATGGCTATGATAGCGTGGATAACGATGGCGACGGTGTGTTTGACTTTGGCTTTTTGCCCTCTTATTTCTGGACTTACCGCATCGCCGGCTTGGAAGCCCCCCGCTCCATTTCCGGATTTATGGCTCCCGGCTCCATCTTTGATAACTTTGTGGACGACGTTACCTCCACCGTTAACCTCAGAGGTGATTTTGAGTATCAGATCAATGAGACTCACCTTGCCAAAACCGGTTTGGAACTCATCAAACACAACATCAAAAAAGACCAGATGCAAAACTTCCTCACCGTTTATGAAGACCGCCGTCAAGCCAGCCTGAACCGCGTATTTAACGAAGCTGATTTGGCAAACTGGACTCCTCAATATGAATATATAACAGACGAAAACGGAGACCAGGTGATCAAACTGCGTGAACTGGACGGACACCCGGTAATCCTGAACATCCCCGATGGCCTATACTATGTATATATCACGGAAGATGAGAAGATGATTCCGATTTATCATTCGGATGATTATTTCCGTGCCGCCAAAGAAGCCTCCGGAAAGCGTGATGGATATCAGGCGGACCCCTGGCAGATTGCATACTATATTCAAGACAAGATGGAATGGGAAGGTATGATCGTGAATGCCGGCTTGCGCCTGGACTTCTGGTATCTGGGAACTTCCTATAAGGTGTTGGAAGACAATGGCGTTTATCGCTCGGTGGATTTTGATTCCAAAGATCGCTTCCAAGCCATGATCTCCCCCCGTTTGGGAGTGTCTCACCCCATCACAGAGCGCGACGTGCTGAGATTTGCCTATAACTATCAGAACCAATTGCCCCAGATGCAATATATCTTTACCAGCAAGACTCCGGAAGATGCCAATATCTCTGATACCGTGATTACCGTGGGCAACCCCACCCTGGAGCCCCAAATCACCGTTACCTACGAAGTGGGACTTTCTCACCAGCTTTCAGACGACTATGTGTTGGATGCCACTGCATATTACAAAAACCTGTATAACTATGTGAGCACCGTGAAAGAGAAGAAACCTGGTGAAGAACAGATCAGCTGGTACAAATTCATTTCTGAAGACTACGGCTCCACCCGTGGGATAGACCTGCAGCTGGAAAAACTGCTCTCCAACTTCTACACCTGGAACGTTGCCTACTCCCTGGCATGGGCAAATGGCAACAACTCCAGCACCGTGATCCAAGACGAAATGACGAACCTGCGTGAATTCCCTCTGGATTGGGATATTCGTCACAACCTCAATACCAGCTTTACCTTCCGTATTGGCAGAGGCGAAGAGTTCTTTGTGCCCTTCACGGATTTCATCCTGCCATTGGATGATTTTAGTGCCAACCTGAACTGGAGCTTTGCCTCCGGCGCACCCTATACCCCTCAATCAATCGACGGCAACAACATGCTGGATACAAACTCCATGCGCATGAGATGGACAAACCAGGCAAACCTGCGCCTCACCAAAGGCTTTGTGCTGCCCGGCAATATGAGTGTCAGAGCGTTTATGGACGTTGAAAATATCTTTAAGAAGACAAACATCCTGTCTGTGTATCCCAAAACCGGCTCTCCCTATGAAACCGGCGAAGATATTTCTGACACAGTTACTGGATTTACATACCCTGAGGTTGCTTATGTATACAACAAGGCAATCAGTAACCCCTCAATGGTTAATAACCACCGTGGCGTCACATTTGGCGTTTCATTCAACTTCTAAATTTTAGTTCCCTAAGGAGGAATATTATAATGAACAAGAAAACTGCATGGATACTGCTGACTGTCATGGCAATCATGATGCTTTGTTCAGCATTGGGCGCTCAGGAAGCTGCCGAAGCAGTGGCAGAGGAAGCCGCTGCCTCCGCCGGTGGCTCAAAGAATATAGCTGAGTTTGTGTTTGGAAGCGGTATGGTAAAATGGTTTAAAGACGGTGGCTGGGCGATGTGGCCCATCCTCTTGGTCACCATTTACGGCCTTGCCTATATCATCTGGAAATTCATAACCTTGATTCATGCCAAGATCAACCTGAACAACTTTTTGGGACGCATCGTTCCTCTGGTGCAGGAAGGTAAATACAAGGAAGCTGTAGATATCGCAGCCAAGACCCGTGGCCCTGTGGCAGCTATTGTTCATGCTGGATTGGTGAAGGCAAATATGGGTATGGACGCAGTGGAAAAATCTATGGAAAACGCTGCCATGATCGAGATGAGCTATCTGGAGAAAGGCTTTATCGAGCTTTCCACCACCATCACCCTTGCTCCCATGCTGGGCTTTTTGGGAACCGTTGCTGGTATGATCTCTGCTTTTGATGCCATCGCAGCAGCCCGCGCAGTGGACGCCACCATCGTGGCATCCGGTATCAAAATCGCTCTTATCACCACGGAAGCCGGACTTATCGTGGCCATTCCCGTGCAATTCTTTAATAACATCTTCACGACCATGGTGGACGGCCTGGTTATAGATATGCAACGTGCCTCCGAGAAAGTCATTGAAGCCCTTATAGAGAAAAAATAAGGGGGATATGATGAAAGTCGGCCGCAAGAGGAAAGGTAAAGCTGAGATACCGACAGCGTCGATGTCCGACATTGCCTTTTTGCTCATTGTCTTCTTCATGGCAACCACCAAGTTTGACGTGAAAGAAGGTATCAAAATAGTCCTGCCGGCGGCGGCCCCTGAAGGATCCCAGCAAGCTGAAACCATCCAACTGGGCGAAGACAAGATGACCCGCCTCCAGATAGAAGCAGATGGAACTATTGCAGTGAATAAAGAGGCACCACGTGAGATCGAAAATCACGAGCTGGACAACATTATTATGAAGAAACTGCAAGAAAATAATGATATGATCTTCAAAGTGATCACCGATCGTGATGCCGAATACAGCCAAATGATCCGCGTGGTGGACAGGCTAAAATCCCAGAGAGCCGAAAAGATCTCTCTATCCACAAACTAAAGGAGATGCCATGGCAAAGATACAAAAAGGTAAACAAAACCGCGAAGCCTTCATCCCCACAAGCTCGATGTCAGACATTGCTTTCCTGCTGCTACTGTTTTTCATGGTATCCACCGTGTTTGTGCAGGAAAAGAAATTCTGGGTGGAAAGAGATCGCTGGCCAAGAGCGGATACCATTGAACGCATCCCGCGCAATAACACCACCACCATCTACGTAATGAAAGATGAAACCATCCTTATAGATGACGTACCCACCAAAATTGAAAGCGAAGAAGACGTCATGATTGCAAACGCCCTCATCGCCAAAAAAGAAGAGAATCCAGAAATCGTTGTCTGTTTTCGCACCGATAGGGAAACCAAATATGGTGCCATGTCAGACGTAATGCGCCAATTGCAGGATGCAGAAACCCTGGTAGTGGCTTTTGAAGCCCAAAAGCAACATTAAGAGGTGTATTATGGAAAACAAAATGTATGACTGGAAAGACGTGGCAAATGCCCAATTTGCCAAAGCTGTCTCACTATCCCTGGTGCTGCTTATGTTTGTGCTGATGGTGACGCCCAACATCGAGGTTCGTAAGCAAAAATTCACCACCACACAAACCGAGCTGGTGGATATCCCCATGGAAGAGCGTGAAAAACTGGAGCCACCTCCCACTGAGATTCAAATCGATATCCCGATTGTGATTAGTGACGACCTCTCAGAGGGGCAAACAGACCCGGAACTACTGGCAAAGCATGAACAGTTTTTGACGGAGTTTGGAACCCCACGCCCCACCACATCTTTATTTGATGGTGAGGGTGAGATGGTGGAATTTGTGGCTTACGACGATCCTCCTGTCATGATAGGAGAATTGAGAGTAATATATCCAGAATCCGCAAAACGAACCAATACGCAGGGAACCGTGGTTTTGGAAGTAGAAGTGTATAGAGATGGCAGAATCGGCAATATCCACGTCAGAAGAAGCATTATTGGCTTGGATCAGGCAGCCATCGATGCTGTGCGTAAAGTGAAGTTTCAACCCGGAAAAAGCGGTGGACATCCTGTGGATACCATGGTTATTATCCCCGTTGATTTCCAATTAAATTAGTCTTTGGGAGTAAAATAATGAAGTTTAACAAAATCGTATTATGCCTGCTTTTGCTGGGCTTGATACCAATCACTGTGTTTGCCGCCAGTGCTGTACCAAATACTGGTGGCGGAACCAAGAGGCTGGACCTTACCAAAGTGCACAAAGTGGGTAACATTTGGTTGCGCGTAAGTAACTATGGCTTCTTTGGTTCTGGAGATGATATCGTACCCCAATACCCCTCCTTGGAGTATCCTGGTGGTAGCGGTATAGATTACCTCTATCAAGGTGCACTCTGGTTTGGAGCCAAGAAATACCGCAGAGATAGTGCCGGACGTAAGCTCTATTGGGTGCACGACAACTATCAGGAAAACTCTGAAACCGTAGCTGAGGGAGCCGCAGCTTGGCATGCCGGCCTCAAGCCTGTGGTCGATACACTCGTCACCGTGGGATTTGATGGAGACAAAGACCTCTACGAATTCTTGCCTGCCTATAACCCCTTGGTGAGTGCGAATACCGGCGCCATGGATCTGTATGACACATACAACGCCATGGACGAAATCGCCACCGCCAGTACCCGTAGACAAAAACGTGGTGTGGACGACGATGGTGACGGTGTGATAGATGAAGACTTTGTGGGTTATACCTTCCCCTTGCGCAAAGCGGATGAATTGCCCACCCAGTTCGAATCTTTTGGCAGTCAGTATATCCATAATACAAATAACTATGCCATCATCAATGAAGGGTATAATTCGGAGATATGGTTCCCCCTTGGGTTTATGGATTTATCCGACGAGAGCTTCACATCCTTTGCATTTACTGCTCCCTATGATGACGATGGAGATGGCCGCGTGGATGAAGACGGTGCCCCTGTTTCCGAGCAAGACTTTATATCGTATTATTACGACTACTGTCCGTTGGGAACCACAGGAGACCGTGATCTGGGGCGTTCCGCCAGCTCGAACAAACACTTACCGCTCAATCTGCGCGTACGTCAGATGTCCTATCAATGGAGCTATGACTATATCAAAAACCTTGTATACGTCGAGTTTAATATCACCAACATGAATACCGCCACGCAGGACACATTATTTGACTGCGCCATGGGTATTTATATGGATTGTGACTGCGGACCCCAAGTATGGAGTTCCGAAAAGGCTGCCGATGATAAATCCGGCTACGTCAAAGGTACCGGTTATGAATTTGCCTATACCTATGACGCAGACGGTGATGGTGGACAAACCACCGGTATCGTGGGCGCCCGTGTGTGTACCCCAGACCCCGAAGAGCTTCAATTCCACTGCTGGTATTGGAAGGTGGGAGACGGACCGGACGACGGTAACCCCAGAAACCTGAACCCACACCCACAACGAACGGCGAACGAGAAGTATTGGCTATTAACAGGGCGTAACCCCAACGACCAAAAGTTCCAGCCCTTGAGGCCGGATCAAGATGACGTGATGGAATACGAACAACCCTCACCCAACGACACCCGTTTCCTCTTTGCTTTCTACGGCGATATGCAAGGAATGACCAACCCCTCCGCCGCCTCCTGGAACCTGGAACCCGGCCGCACCATGAAAATTGTGGTGGCAGTATTCCCCGGTGATAACAAGGAAGACTTGAAGCGTACCGCCCGCTGGGCAAAAGAAATCTACGGCCAAGCTCAGCACTTGGTAAACGTGGTATTGCCCGATACCTTCCCCCACTACACTCCTCCCGAACCTCCCGAAATCCCCAAGATGTATGCCGAAATGATGCATGATGGAGACCAGATAGACGTTTTTTGGGACAACCGTTCTGAATTCTCAGAAGACTCAATGACCGTCTCTGCCGCTGTGATCGGCTGGCAAAACCCTGATTTCGTAGCCAGCGATTCCTACAAACATGATCTTGATAGCGATCCCACATTCATCGATTGGAGCGACTATCCGGACGAATTCAAACCGGGAGCCACTGAATGGAACATGAATGCCTCGGTAAACCCATTTACCGGGTATAGGCTAAGGCACGACTTCCAGGGCTACACTATCTGGGGACGCAGCGGAAGCGGTTCTCAGGAAGATTGGTCAATGTTGGACCGTTGGGATAAAAAGGAAACAGCTCAAGATTATCTGGACTATTCCGTGAATATAAACAGCCCTCATGCCGATTCCCTCTTCCTGGATTATGGCGGATACCTGGGCATCGATAAAGGGCTGCCCAATCCCAACCAATGGCCAAACAGAAGCCAATATAAAGACTTCTACAGATTCAACGAACTCTATCAGCTGGTGCCATATCCTGCTTACACTACTGATGCCGAGATCGAAAACGATCCCTTCTATGGCTTCCCCATCTACAATCCCACAGTAAATTATACCCCTGCTCTCCAGGAGGAAGCCGATAGAATCAGAACAGAAAACCAAGGCAAACCTGGCGAATATATAATGCAATTGCAGGCCCGTCTCTTCAAACATCCCGAAATCAGAGACGAAATCTTTGACGAACTGCTGGATACAAAGCTCATCCCGCTCAGCGGTCATGGTGGCCAAGTGGCAATCGACAATGACGATGCACTGATAAAGCTGCATAAAGAGCGTCTTGCACGCCGTTACTACCAGTCCACCATCATGTATCCCCGCAAAGGTGTGGAATATTATGTTGCCGTAACAGCCTATGACAGAGGTATTCCCTCAAACGATCTGAACTTCTTGGAAACCGGTCGTGACGCCGATGCCAATATGCAGATATTCTTCCCTGGAACCGGCGCCAAAGAAAACATGGACAATATCTATGTCATCCCCAATCCCTACATCGGCCGCAGCAAGTTTGACGGACGCCGTGAAGGTGACGACAAGGGTGACAAGAGCCGTCGCCTCTGGTTTGTGAACCTACCCAAACGTTGCACCATCCGCATTTACACTCTGGCTGGAGACTTGGTGCAAGAGCTGGATCACGAAGGTGCCCACAGCGTGGATATCATCACGGTTTCCAAAGCTACCACCCACGGCATGTCCCCCGATGGAATGCATGAATGGGACCTCTTGTCCAAACACCGCCAGATTATCGCCCCCGGAGTCTATCTATTCTCCGTGGAAAATAAAGCCGATAACAAAATCAAAGTCGGCAAATTTGTGGTAATAAAATAGAGGAGAAACAATGAAAAAGATAAGTATAATTATCCTGGCCCTTATATTATTGCTTCCCCTCACCCTGGCAGCAAAACCGTTTGGCAAGACCGGAACGGCAGCTCTCCAATTCCTAAAACTGGGTGTGGATGCACGTGCCATCGGTATGGCAGAAGCATACACTGCCGTCACTGATGATATTTCTTCCACATATTGGAACCCTGCTGGCTTGGCTCCTGCTAAAGAAAACCAAGCCTTCTTTTCCCACACAAATTGGGTGGCAAATATCTATCACGAATATGCAGCCGCATCTTATACAAATGGTGTCACCACCTTTGCAGCCTATGGCTCTGTGCTCCACATGGATAAGATGGATATCACCGAAGAAGATACCTTTGGTCCCACGGGTGAGCAATTTACAAATAGCAGCATGGCTTTTGGCGTGAATTATGCCCAAGTATTCACTCAGAAATTCTCCGCCGGTGTGGGCGTGAAATATCTGCGTGAAAATCTCTACGAATTCGCCGTCAATAGCTACGCATTCGACGTGGGTTCCATATACAACACTGGTTGGCAAAACATCAAAATAGGTATGGCTCTGCGCAACTTTGGCCCAGACATCCGCTATCGTGTGGATGACGATGAGGACGGAAGTTATGATGAAGACCCCTTTGATCTGTTTGACAACGACGGTGACGGCCTCGTAGATGAAGACGGTCCCGAGCTTGAGAGCAAGATCCCAATGAGTTTCTCCTTGGGTATCAGTGGAGACCTCATGCGCAATGACACAGACCATTGGATTGCATCCCTGCAATTGGATAACGTGATAGACCGCAAGGAAACCTGGAACCTGGGTACGGAATACAAGCTCAGAAACCTTTTCCTCAGAGGCGGATACCAATTTGGTTATGATACAAATGGCTTTAGCGCCGGCTTGGGATACCAGATTGCCACCAGCTTTGCCATCTTGAATATAGATTATGCATACACGGACATGGGTTTGCTAAAGGAAAACTTCCTCAAAACTGCCCACCGTGTATCTATTAAAATGAGATACTAAGGTTAATTAGACTACATGGAGGAACCAATGAAAAAACTGTTAATTGTCCTGCTGACAATTGGTCTCTTGCTTAGCGTGGCTTATGCCAAGGAAATGCAAGTAAGCACAAATCGGAAGCCTCTTGAATCCCCACAGGGATACAGGATGCCGCAAACCCGTAACACCCCCGAATATACATTCAGCAAACAACCCGTTGCGATCATGACCAGCTATTATGACTACATGATCGGTTCATACAACGGCTTGCCTCTCAGAGTGATCCCCTCTTCTGAAGGTGGCGGATACTTTATGACCTACCACGGACGTCGTCAGGCTACTGGCGTAAGACGTGTGTTTTATTCCTATTTGGATGCCAATGGCAACGTGGTATCAAACAACGAAATCACAAACGTCCAAAACAACGAAGGTTATCCTTCCATATCCGTTGACCCCGTATCGGGCAAACCCATGTATGCCTGGCACGCCAATACAGACACTGATGCCGAGCTGGAAGTCCAGTTTGTTACAGACGCCTTCTTGGGCGGATTCTCCGGATTGTGGAACGATATCCAAGTGATTATCGACAACCCCATGGAGGTGGAGCATCCTAATGGAACCATCACTAATCACAGCGAATTCATCTGGCCCACAGTGCAGATCGGACCCTCTCCCATCGCCGGCAAACGCAGAGTGTATGTGATTGCCCGTAACGCTGAAACCGCCACCTATGGCCCCTCCGAAAACCCCTATATCGCCTATGCCGATTTTGACGGTGATGATATTGAAGGCGGAATCCCCTTCGCGTGGAGCTACACCAGCATCCCCGAAATGGATCAATGGAACATTGACAGTGAATGGCGCAGACCCTTCCACGCCCTTACCACAGATAATGCAGGCAACCTCTACTATGCTGGCTATCACTTTGCCACCGAAGCAGATGGTGATATCTCCATCGATGAGGAAGACCTCGATATCTTTATGTGCCCCAACTATGGTGAAGGCACCTGGACACGTCTCAGCTTCTGGGACAAACTGCCCGCATGGAACCCTCCCACAGGACCGAACAACCCCGTCGGCTACTTTGAAGACAGCGATACTGGTCAACCCTATCTGGACAGTCAGCTTACCTTCAATATTGCCAATAGCTCTCACCTCAACGCCTCTGTAGACCAATATGGCAGAGTCCACGTACTGGCTGTCTATGCACTTTCCACATACAACGGATACTACTATCCCAATATCCAGTTTGTGAAAGAATTTGTATTTGACCCTGCCACCCAGGAAATCACCGTAAACGAAATCTATCCCCAGAAACCTGAAGATGACGACTACAACGAATACTTCATGCCTTGGGATTTTGAACCTCCCTACGGTCAAGTGGACGACTTTTATGTCTCTGGAGATCAAACAGCTCCCATGATGGTCACAGACTTCCCCTTCCCCCACTGGGATCAGAGCGCACACTCAGACGCCATGTTGTTCCACTACAACAACGTCAAAATCAGTGATGCCAATGAAGAAGGAATGATGGTTGCCGTGTGGCAAAACTCCTACCGTGCACGTAGTTACAACGAATACAACGATGAAGATTTCGCAGCTTTTGCAAACACTCCCGAAATCTGGATGTCAGTATCCTCAAACAACGGAAACGAATGGAGCGAGCCCATCGTGCTGAACAACGTGGAAACCCCCGAATTTGCCGACATCAAACCCATGTGGGTATATCCTGCAGACAAGGTAATCTTTACCGGAATGCAAGGACAAAACAAGGTTGGTAAAGTGGGAATCATGTTCTACGACGACTTCACCTGGGGCTCAAATGCCATCGATCCCCCTTACCACGTCAACCCTGACGGCGGTGATGTGATGTTTATGGAGCTGCAAGTGGTATTCCCCTACCACCCCAATGCCGACGAAACTGCCATCACCCCCAACATCAGCCTGCTCAACCAGAACTTCCCCAACCCCTTCAACCCCAGCACCACCATTAGCTACACAATGAACAAGGCTGCACACGCAAACGTATCCATCTACAACGTAAAAGGTCAGCTCATCAATACCCTCGTGAACGAAAACAAGGGCTTTGGAACTCACAGCGTTGTCTGGAACGGAACTGACACCAAGAGCAACACCGTGCCCAGCGGTATCTATTTCTACCGTTTCACCACAGAAAACCACACTGAAACCAAGAAAATGATGCTGATGAAATAAATTATATCTACTGCGATATAGAAAAAGCCCCCGACACTCCGTTGGGGGCTTTTTTAGAGGCCAGAGGTTAGAGGCCAGAGGTTAGAGGCCAGAGGTTAGAGGTTAGGGGGAGCTCGCTGCGCGAGCAGTAACACTGGCTTTCAGCCGGTGGTTCCACCGGTTTTAACCGGTTGTTAAAAAAGGACTTATAGGATTTAGGGATCAGGTTCCAGGGGTCAGGGAACAGAGATTAGAGGCCAGAGGTTAGAGGAGCGGCTGTGGTGTCCTGAAAACTCCGGACTGAAAATAAGGAGAAAAAAGTGAAAGACACTGGCCCCAAGAAAGTTATTTATCGCTACAGTGAATCCTTCAAACAGATGGTAGTTTCCCAAATTGAA
>Ga0172382_10002793_pt1 | contig 28478 bp, 25 predicted proteins | sample Leawel138RmetaG_FD_122245 | JGI IMG/M metagenome (GOLD analysis project Ga0172382, IMG submission 122245) | Leachate microbial communities from a municipal landfill in Southern Ontario, Canada - Leachate well 138R metaG | ecosystem: Engineered > Solid waste > Landfill > Unclassified | place...
TCGAGGCCGGCCTCGAGGGTGCGGGTAGTGCCATCGGTGACGAAATACAACTGGTGACGCACCTGTCCACGGCTGGTATCGGCGGCGATACGGTAGTGGCTGGCATGGCCGTGCTCGACGGCACTGACCTCCAGGCACAGCTCGGGCGGGCTGCCTGCTGTATGCACCACGGCATTCAGGCCGGCCTGGCGCGCCGCCAGCGCGGCCTGTTCGAACAGGGGGGCTGCTCTGGCCAGCAATATTTCGCCATAGCGACGGGGAAAACCATCGGCAGCGGATGGCGGGGCGGATTCGGTCATGGCGTACCTCGCTGGCGCAGGGAATGAAGCGGTACAGTGTTGGACAGGTGAATTCGCCGGGAGTTGTGTCAACGAGCGTCAGTCCGGATTGGTTAAAAATAACGCGAACCTCTGTTGCGGCCTGCCCTCCAACTTATCAGGTGCCGTGCACCTGTATGTACAACCCTGAGTGGAGGTCAAGCAGATGACTCAACGTAGAGGTGGTAAAGGCAATTTCGCCGAAAACCCGCAACGTGCATCGGAAGCCGGCAGAAAGGGCGGTCAAGCCAGCGGTGGTAACTTCAAGAACAATCCGCAGCGTGCTGCGGAGGCCGGACGCAAGGGTGGCCAGCAAAGCAGACGGACCTGACGCAATGCAACGGCGAAGCGGGGGCTGCGGCCCCCGTTTTTTTGGCCTGCCATCCATGGCGGCCACCTTTGCTGACTGCCGCTGCGCGACGCGAAAAATCGCTGCCGGCGATTTTTTGCTTCCAGTTCGCGTCAAGCCGTTCTCCCCGGTAGCCGGGCTTTGTCCGCACTGTTATGCTTCGTGCTTTATTTTCGCCCGTACGGGCTAGTCGAAGAGGTAAGCATGAAGCGGAATCTGCTGGCAGCCAGTGTTGCACTCAGTATCTTTACTTTGGTGGGTTGCAGTGAAAAGGAACCCGAACTCACCACTTCCATCCAGCAGGCGTCCTACGGTATCGGCCTGAACATGGGCCAGAGCCTGTTGCAGGATGGTCTGGATGATGTGGATACCCAGGCCCTGGCGCTGGGTATGCAGGACGCGCTGTCGGGCAGCGAAGCCCGGGTCAGCGAAAAGGACCTGATCGCCGCCTTCGGTGAGCTGCAGACCCGTGCCGAAGAGCGTGCCAATACCCAGAATGTCGAAGCCCTCGAAGCCAACACGGCCTACCTGGCGGAAAATGCCGAGCGTGATGGGGTGATCACCACCGAATCCGGTCTGCAGTACGAAGTGATCGAGTCCGGCGACGCCGACGGCGCCCAGCCGAAGGTCAGTGACGTGGTCTCCGTTCACTACGAAGGCAAGCTCACCGATGGCACCGTCTTCGACAGCTCCATCAGCCGTGGCGAGCCGATCGACCTGCCGGTCAGCGGTGTGATCCCCGGTTGGGTCGAGGCGTTGCAACTGATGCGTGTCGGTGACAAGTGGAAGGTGACCATTCCCAGTGATCTGGCCTACGGCCCGGGTAGCCCCAGCCCGCTGATTCCGCCGAACTCGGTGCTGGTGTTCGACATGGAACTGCTGGGTATTCAGCAGGACGAAGAATAAGTTCTATCTGCGCTAGGGTAACACTCGCCGGGGCCCGGGACAGACGCTGCGGGCCTCGGAGTGTTACCGTTATGCACATTTCGCCGGTAACAGGCAAGCGACAATTTGCCACTTCCCTGCCTAATTTCCTATCTCGTAAATACCTGTTTTTTAAGGTTTTTGTGACTGATCAAAAAATGTGCAGGGCAGCCGGGAGCGCACCCTGACGGGTGTTTGCCTCCCTTGTGCAGGCCTTGTTCACAGAGTTATCCACAGGAATTGTGGGTAACCGGCGCAACCCCGCTGCGGGCCGCCATGAGGCCACTCCAGACCTGGGGGCGACCCAGCCAGAAACCCTGCACCATCTGTGCGCCGAGTTGCTCCAGCACCTCCAGTTCTTCCCCCAGCTCCCGCCCCTGTCGAGAATCTCGCACAGTGCGGCCGGTTGTTCAGAGAGAGTCATAGGGTGCCCAGGCATGCGAAAACCGCCTTGCCCGGGCGGGACAACCAGGGCAAGTTTTCAGCCCTGATTGTCCGCTTGATGGGTGACGGAAATGTGACCCGGGGGCTCTATCCCTTCGCTACCCCGGGAAAGCCTTAGCCTGCTCTGGCGACCTGTTGGCGCTTGATCTCCAGCAGGTCGATGAGGATATGGCCGGTTTCGGCGAGGAATGGATCGTCCTTGTCGTCGGTATCCTCTTCTTCAAGCGGCGAGGGCAGGCCGCTGCCGTCCATCAACGGGTCTTCCCTGTCCAGGGCGTCGAGCGGCTCTTCGCCCAGTGCCTTGCGCCGGGTATTCTCCATGGCCAGCAGTTTGTCCTCGAACTCCTTCTGCTCGGCGCGGCGCTTGGCCTCATTCAGCGGCAGATACTCACGCTCCTGCATGCTCCGGTTCAGGTCGATCCGCGCCAGGGTATAAACGAACTGCGGGTCGTTGGCGGCGCGCGCCTTGTGCCTGTCGGTCAATTGCGGGATCAGCGGCTGCAGACCGGTGTCGGCCTGGTAGCGGGCCGGCGGGATGGTATCCCAGGGCAGTGCGCGGGGCAGGCTGCTTTCGCCGATCTCGGCGGTTTCCAGCAGCGACGGGTAGGCGATGTCCGGCACCACGCCACGGTTCTGCGTGCTCTGGCCGGAAACGCGGTAGAACTTGGCCAGGGTGAATTTCAGTTCGCCATGGTTGAGCGGCTGAATGGACTGCACCGTGCCCTTGCCGAAGGTCGGTTCACCGATCACCAGGCCGCGGCCATAATCCTGTATCGCACCGGCGAAGATCTCCGAGGCGGAGGCGGACAGGCGGTTGACGATCACCGCCAGCGGGCCGTTGTAGGCCACTCCGGCATTCGGGTCATCCAGCACCTGCACGTCGCCCTTGCTGTCGCGTACCAGCACGCTGGGTCCCTGGCCGATGAACAGGCCGGTCAGCTCGGTGGCTTCCTGCAGCGAGCCGCCACCGTTGTTGCGCAGGTCCAGCACGATGCCGTCGATGTCCTGCTTCTGCAGTTCGCCGAGCAGGCGACGTACGTCGCGGGTAGTGCTGCGGTAGTCCGCATCGCCACGACGGTAGGCCTTGAAGTCGATATAGAAGCCGGGCACCTCGATGACGCCGATGCGGTAATCATTGCCGTGTTCGTTGAACTCCAGCACCGAGGACTTGGCAGCCTGGTCTTCCAGTTTCACTGCCTCGCGCACCAGTGCCACCTCACGGCTGGTCATGTCGCTCGGGGGGTTGCTCGCCGGGATCACCTCCAGGCGTACCGAGGAACCCTTGGGACCACGGATCAGCTTGACCACCTCATCCAGGCGCCAGCCGACCACGTCGACCATCTCACCCTTGTCCTGGGCAACGCCGATGATGCGGTCGGCGGTGGACAGCTGCTTGCTCTTTTCCGCCGGACCGGCCGGCACCAGGCGAACGATCTTGGTGTAGTCGTTGTCGCTCTGTAGTACCGCGCCGATACCTTCCAGCGACAGGCTCATGTTGATGTCGAAGTTCTCCGCATTATCCGGAGACAGGTACTGGGTATGCGGGTCGTAGACCTGCGCCAGGGCGTTGATGTAGTTCTGGAAGATATCTTCGCTGCGGGTCTGGTATAGGCGCTTCTGCTGATTGGCATAGCGCTTCTCCAGCAGATCCTGGATGGCATCGGTTTCACGTCCGGCCAGCTTCAGGCGCAATACCTCATCCTTGATCTGCTGGCGCCACAGGGTGTGCAGGGCCTTTTCATCGGTCGGCCAGTCGGCTTCCTCCCGGTCGATCAGGATGCTCTGGTCACCGGTGAAATCCAGTTTGTCGACGCCTTCGCGGAGCAACTGCCGGGCGTAGGCCATGCGCTGGTCGGCGCGCTGAATCTGCCGGGTGTGCATGGCGAAGCCGATGCTCAGATCGCCGGCCAGCAGCAGGTCGTCGAGCTTGTGGCGATACTCTTCGAAGGTATCGATATCGGCCGCGGTGAACAGGCTGCGCTGCGGATCGAGCTGGCGCAGGTAGGTATCGAACACCTCGCTGGAGAGCGCGTCATCCAGGCGAATGCGGTTGTAGTGATGGCGCCGCAGCAACTCCACGGTATTGAGGCTGGCGATCATCTGCTCACGGGTCGGCTGCAGACTCTCCAGATCGAGAATGGGCATCGCGCTGTCGACCGTGTCTGCAGCGAAGGCACTGGCGCCAAGGCTGAGCAGAGCGATCAGGCAGGACTTGCGCAGGATGTTGGAAACTTTCATCAAAGGTATCGTGTCCGGAGAGGTGAGGGTATTCTTTAGTGCTCGACAGGGGCCCGAGGGTTCCCTTTTCAAACCGATTCGACTGATAACTATGGGGGCACCGTGAAAGGATTGCAAGCTGATGGCGGGGTACTGAGCTGGCGTACGGAAGGCTCGGCGGCGCTGGCGCCGGGGCAAGTTCGGGTGGCTGTTCGCGCCGCCGGAATCAACCGCGCCGACCTGTTGCAGAAGGCCGGCCATTATCCGCCACCGCCAGGCACCACCGATATTCTCGGCCTGGAGTGCGCTGGCGAGGTTGTCGAAGTCAGCGGCGAGACCCGCTGGCAGGTGGGCGACCGGGTTTGCGCGCTGCTGGCTGGCGGTGGCATGGCTGACGAGGTGGTCGTCGATGCCCGGCACCTGCTGCCGGTGCCCCAGGGCATGAGCTGGGAGGACGCGGCGGCGATTCCCGAAGTATTCAGTACCGCCTGGCTGAACGTCTTCGAACTGGGCACTGCGCAGCCCGGCGAGAAGGTGCTTATCCATGCCGGCGCCAGTGGCGTGGGCACTGCCGCCATCCAGCTATGCAAGGCCTTCGGCAACCCCTGCTGGGTGAGCCTGGGCACCCAGGAGAAACTGGACACCTGCAAGGCGCTGGGCGCACAGGGTGGTGTACTGCGCCATGATGGCATTACCGCGTTGAGGGATGCGGGGCCCTTCGATGTAGTGCTGGACCCGGTGGGTGCCAACTATGCATCGGATCACCTGGATCTGATGGCGGTGGACGGCCGCTGGGTGATGATCGGACTGATGGGCGGTCGTCAGGCCACCCTGGATCTGGCCAAGGTGCTGGTCAAGCGCCTGCAACTGACCGGCTCGACCCTGCGCACCCGCAACGCCGACTTCAAGGCCGGCTTGCTGGCGCGCATGGAGCAGCGTTTGTGGCCGCTGTTCGAGTCCGGCCAACTGAAGCCATTGGTGGCCAGAACCTACTCCTTTGATCAGGCCGAAGAAGCCTTTGCCGAACTGGCGAAGGACCAGATCGTCGGCAAGATCGTGTTGGTAAACAGCTGACTCGAGCGCACGGAGCCCCCTCGGGGACACCGAGCTCCGAGATGTACGAGCGGTGCTCTAACCTCCCAGGAAGAGAGGGGGCTGGGAGTGACGAGTTCCATCTCGTCACAGCGTACTGGCTGTGGCCTCCGAAGGCCGAGATGGAACTCGGCCTTCCATTAAGCGGCTTTCTTGTGGGAGCGACGAGCGGAATGGATGTTATATCTGTGGGCAATCCAGAAATGCCGTCAACACCCGCTGCAGATACTCCACATCCCTGACCCCCGCCAGCTCGCGGATCGAATGCATGGCGAATGTCGGGGCGCCGATATCCACGGTGCGTACGCCCAGCCGGCTGGAGGTGATCGGGCCGATGGTGCTGCCACAACCCATGTCACTGCGCACAACGAAGCTCTGTACCGGCACGTCGACCTGTTGGCAGAGATGGCGGAACAGCGCGGCGGTTTCGCTGGTGGTGGCGTAGCGCTGGTTGCTGTTGATCTTGATTACCGGGCCGGCATTGAGCTGCGGGCCGTGATTGCCATCATGGCGGTCGGCGTAGTTGGGGTGAATGGCATGGGCGTTGTCCGCCGAGACCAGTACCGAGCGCTGGATGGCGCGAATGCGCTCGATCTCATTCGGCAGCAGACGCTTGAGTACGTCTTCGAGGAACGGCCCATCGGCGCCACAGGCGGAGCTGGAGCCGACTTCCTCGTGGTCGGTGCAGACCAGCAGGCAGGCTTGCCTGGTATCGCTCGCCAGCAGGGCTTCGAGACCAGCATGACAGGACAGCAGGTTGTCCAGCCTCGCGGCGGCCAGGAAGTCGCCATCCAGTCCGATCATCGCCGGTGGCTGGGTGTCATAGAAGCTCAGTTCGTAGTCCAGTACCTGCAGCTGTCCGCGTTCCGGATAGCGCTGGCTCAGCTCGCTGGCGAGCAGCGCACGCAGATCCCGATTGGGCTCGATGCTGTGTGCCAGTACCGGTGGCAGGTCGGTCTGCGGGTTCACCGCAAAACCGCTGTTGACGTCCCGGTTCAGGTGGATGGCCAGGCTGGGGATGATGGCGATCGGGCGCTTGAAGTCCAGCAGCAGGTTGTGCAGCTGACCGTTGTCATCGCGGCAGGTGACGCGACCAGCCAGTGACAGGTCGCGGTCGAACCAGGGGGCCAGCAGTGCGCCGCCGTAGACTTCCACGCCCAGTTGCCACAAGCCGTGGCGGCTGAGTTCCGGTTGTGGCTTGACCCGCAGGCAGGGGCTGTCGGTATGCGCGCCGATCATGCGCAGGCCGTTGTCCAGTGCACCGGGCTGGCCCAGGCTGAAGGCGATCAACGATGACTGGTTGCGCAGGACATAGTAGCGCCCGCCCTGTTGCAGGGACCACTCATCGCGCTCATCCAGCTGCTGGTAGCCGGCGGCCTGCAGGCGTGCGGCCAGGCTGGCGGCGGCGTGGAAGGGGGTGGGTGAGGCCTGGATGAAATCGGCCAGGGCCAGGCTGGCGGCACTGTGAGGCATGCGAACTCCTGTACGTCAGAATGGGGCGGGGCAGTCGAAGACCATGCGCTCACCGCTACGCGGATGGTTGATCTCCAGCCGAGCGGCGTGCAAGGCCAGTCGGGGACAGGCGGCCAGCGCTGCCTCATGGGCATACAACCGGTCGCCGAGCAGTGGGTGACCGATACTGAGCATGTGCACGCGCAACTGGTGCGAGCGACCGGTGATCGGCGTCAGCTCGACCCGGCAGTGATCGGCGTGACGCTCCAGCACCCGCCAGAAGGTCTGTGCCGGTTTGCCCTGCTCATGGTCAACGATATGCCGCGGCTTGTTGGGTGGATCATAACACAAAGGCAGGTCGATATGCCCGGCGTCCGCCGGCGGCTGGCCCCAGCACAGGGCGATATAGGTCTTGCCGGTCTCCCGGTCCTGGAACTGGCGCGACAGCTCACGGTGGCTGTCCGGGTCACGGGCGATCACCAGGATGCCGGAGGTTTCCCAGTCCAGGCGATGGACGATGCGCGCCTCCGGGTAGCCGTTGTCCTGCAGGCGGGTGATCAGGCAGTCCTTGTTGTCCTCGGCACGACCGGGGACCGACAGCAGCAGGGTGGGTTTGTTGACGATCAGAAACGCCGGATCCTCGTGGAGGATACCGATATGGGTCAGGGGCATGGGGTTACCACGGCACCGCCAGAGGGCGGTGCCTGTCTGTCAGCGTTCGGGCAGGGTGATGTTCAGTTCCAGGATCGAGCAGTCGTCCTGGTTGTCCAGGGCGACATGTACCTGCTCGCGATCGATCGGCACGTACTTGCTGATCACATCGATGATTTCCTGCTGCAGCTGCGGCAGATAATCCGGCTGGCTGCGCTGGCCACGCTCGTGGGCAACGATGATCTGCAGGCGTTCCTTGGCCATGGAGGCGGGGGAGTCCTGCTTCTTCTTGCGGCTGAAATAGTCGAAAAGGCTCATCATTATCCTCCGAACAGGCGCTTGAGCAGCCCTTTCTTCTGGGCTTCGAGGAAGCGGTGGGGCACTTCCTTGCCAAGCAGACGTTCGACGGCATCGCTATAGGCCTGACCTGCGTCGCTCTTGTCATCCATGATTACCGGGATGCCCTGGTTGGAAGCCTTGAGCACCGCCTGGGATTCGGGGATCACGCCGAGCAGCGGAATCGACAGGATGTCCTCGACATCGCTGACCGACAGCATCTCGCCATTTTCCACGCGCTCGGGGCTGTAGCGGGTCAGCAACAGGTGTTCCTTGATCTTCTCGCCCTGTTCGGAGCGGCGCGACTTGCTCGACAGCAGGCCGAGCATGCGGTCGGAGTCACGTACCGAGGAGACTTCCGGGTTGGTCACGACGATGGCCTCGTCGGCGAAGTACATCGCCAGGTGAGCACCCTTCTCGATCCCGGCGGGGGAGTCGCAGACGATGAAATCGAAGGTTTCCTTCAACTGATCGAGTACGCCCTGCACGCCTTCCTGGGTCAGCGCATCCTTGTCCCGGGTCTGCGACGCGGGGAGGATGTAGAGGTTGTCCGAGCGCTTGTCCTTGATCAGCGTCTGATTGAGATTGGAGTCGCCGTTGATCAGGTTGACGAAGTCATAGACCACGCGACGCTCGCAACCCATGATCAGGTCGAGGTTGCGTAAGCCCACATCGAAATCGACGATGACTGTCTTGTATCCACGCAGAGCGAGTCCGGTACCGATGGCAGCGCTGGTAGTGGTTTTGCCAACGCCCCCCTTGCCTGAGGTAATGACTAGGATCTTTGCCAAAATGACCTTCCTGACTGATCTTGAATGTAATTGTGCAGCGCGCAAAAAGCGCTATTGGGCGCTGTTTTCGTTGACGTGTCCGGGTCCCGCTAATCGACCCCAAGCCACGGCATACGGGTGTCTCCGAATGGTTGAACAGTATCTGTCAAAGGGCGGCTATCTTCAAGCTGTCACCTTCCAGAGATATCTGTACTGCCTCCTTCCATTGCTGCCGGCGCAGGTCCTCGGCGACCTTGTACTGACCGGCCACCGAGACCAGTTCGGCCTCCAGTGACTGGCAGAAGATGCGCGCGCTGGTATCCCCGCGTACCCCTGCCAGCGCTCTGCCGCGCAGCGGGCCGTAGACATGGATATGACCATCGGCCAGCAGCTCCGACCCGGCGCTCACCGGCGCCAGTACGATAAGGTCGCCGCCGGGGGCGTATACCTGCTGCCCCGAACGTACCGGCTGGGTAATCACCCGGGTCGGCGTGGACTGGGCGGGCTGGGTCGGCTCAGCGGGCTTTTGCGCCGCGGCTGGTTGTTGGGCAACAGCTTGCGCTTCTGGTTCCGGAGCTTCCAGTACTTTCTCGCGGCCGCGGCCGGGCGGCAGCAATACCAGGCTGGCCTGCTGGGCCAGGGGGCGAAAATCCTCCGCGCCGCGCAGGGCCACCGGTAGCAGGCCGTGGTCCCGGCAGATACGCAGCAGGGCGATCAGGCCGGCGATATCCAGGTGATCATCGAGCTTTTCCAGGCTGATCAGTACCGGTGTGTCCTGAAAGAAGTTCGGTGCCTGCTCGACTTTTTCCGCCAGTTGAATGGCAAAGCGTTCCGGTGCCTGGCGTACCAGTTCCACCACGGTCATGGTCAGCATGCCGCCCTTCAGATGGAATACCGGGTCGTTATCGAGAAGGTCGAGGTTTGAGTCGGAAGTCATGATGGATCCATAGAGCGTTTGGTGGGCACACTTATATAGCCTGAAAAGAGCGACCGCAAGCCGAATCCGGAAAAGCACCGGGCGTGCGGTTTCCCCTCCGACCCGCTGCTTGGGTAGAATGGGCCTTTTCGTCATTCACCTTGTATGGTCCTGCTGATGACTCGCCCCGGCTTCAAACCTGCATTGCTGCATCCCCGCTATTGGCTCATGTGGTTCGGGCTCGGCCTGCTGTGGCTGGTGGTGCTGTTGCCTTATCCGCTGTTGCTGCGCCTTGGTCGGTTGCTTGGCTGGGCAATGTACCTGGCAATGCGCGAGCGCCGCGAGATCGCCCGGATCAACCTGGAATTGTGTTTTCCGCAGTGGAGCGCTGCCAGGCGTGCAGCAGTATTGCGTGAGAACTTTGCCTCCAACGGCATCGCCCTGTTCGAAATGGCCATGGCCTGGTGGTGGCCGCCGCGGCGGCTGGCGAAGCTGGCACGGATCGAGGGGTTGGAACATCTGCAGCAGGCAGCTGCGGCAGGGCAGGGTGTGGTACTGATGTCGCTGCACTTCACCACCCTGGAAATCGGCGCCGCGCTGCTCGGTCAGCGGGTGACCATCGATGGCATGTACCGTGAGCATCGCAATGCGGCATTCGACTATGTGCAGCGGCGGGGCCGTGAACGGCACAACGCCGACGCCATTGCGGTGGAGCGGGAGGATGTGCGCAGCATGCTCAAGTCGCTGCGCAAGGGCCGCGGCATCTGGTACGCCCCTGATCAGGACTATGGCCGCAAGGCCAGCGTGTTCGTACCGCTGTTCGGTGTTACCGCGGCGACCGTCACTGCCACCGCGACCTTCGCGCGACTGGGCAAGGCGCTGGTGGTGCCTTTTACCCAGACACGCCTGCCCGGTGCCCAGGGCTATCTGCTGACCGTGCATCCGCCGCTGGAGAACTTCCCGATGGGTGACGAGGAGGCCGATGCCCTTCGCATCAACCAGTGGGTGGAGCAGCAGATCCTGCTGCAGCCGGAGCAATATATGTGGGTGCACCGGCGCTTCAAGACCCGCCCTGAAGGCGAGCCCAGGTTCTATCCCAAGCGCCAGCGCAGGAAACGCAGGCGGCGGAGCGCTGACTGATGGTCGAAGCCGGCCCCTGCAAGGATGATTGCCTGGCGTTGATATTGTCCGGCGGTGGTGCCCGCGCGGCGTATCAGGTCGGGGTGATGACGGCGCTTGCCGAGCTGACCCCACCCGGTACGCCGAATCCGTTTCCCATTATCTGCGGCACCTCGGCCGGAGCGATCAATGCCCTGGCGCTGGCGACCCACGCCGGTAATCTGCACCAGGCGGTCGACAGCATGCTGGAGGTCTGGTCGGAGTTTCGCAGCCACCATGTGATGCGTACCGACTGGCCGGGCCTGCTCGGGCAGGCCTGGCGCTGGAGCCGCACCAACCTGCTCGGTAGAACCAGCGAACTGACCACCGCGATGCTGGACAATGGGCCGTTGCGGGAACTGCTGGAGTCGCGCATGCGCTTCGGCTGCATCGAGGAAGCGTTGCAGGCCGGGCAGCTGCGGGCCATTTCGGTCAGTGCCTTTGACTACCAGGCTTCGCAGTCGGTGTACTTCTACCAGGGGCGTGGGCGCATCACGCCGTGGCGCCGTCACCGCCGCATCGGTGTGCAGACGCGCCTGGGGCTGGATCATCTGATGGCCTCGACCGCGATCCCGCTGCTGTTTCCGCCGGTGCTGCTCAACCGCACCTGGTATGGTGACGGCGCGGTACGCCAGCAATCGCCGCTGAGCCCGGCCCTGCACCTGGGAGCGAACAAGGTGCTGGTGATCGGAGTGACGCACCATACATCCGAGATACCGGTCGCCGGCCAGCCTGGCCCGATACTGAAAACGCCACCACCGCCGAGTCTGGCGCAGTTGGGTGGGCACCTGTTGCACAGCACCTTCATCGACAGTCTGGAAAGCGACCTGGAACAGCTGGAGCGGATGAACCGGCTGGCGGCCTATCAGCCCTTCGCCATGCGTACCGGCGCCAATGGCATCCGCCATGTGGATGTGCTGGTGATCTCGCCCAGCGAGCCGGTGGACAGGATCGCCGCCCGGCACCGGGACGCTCTGCCGGCAGGACTGAGGCTGTTCCTGCGGGGCAGCGGTGCCACCCGCTCCTCGGGCAGCGATCTGCTGAGCTACCTGCTGTTCGAGGCGGAATACTGCAACGAGCTGATCGCCCTGGGGCGTCGTGACGCCCTGGCCCGCGCGGATGACCTGCGGCGTTTTCTGGATATTCCTGTCACGGCGTAATGGGTGGGGCGCGGTTAGCCCACCACCAGAATACGCAGCGCGTCCAGGCGGATCTTCGCCTGGCCCAGCACCTCGATGCCCTGGGTGCGCTGGCGTTCCAGCGCATCGATCTCGCTCTGGCGCACCAGCGGGTTGACCTGCTGCAGGGCCTTCAACCGATCGATCTCCTCGGCCATGTCACTGGTGAAGCGTTGCGAGGCCTGTGCGACCAACTCGTCGTGCTGCAGGTCGGCCAGTGCCTCGGCACGGTCGAGCAGGCGCTCGACGGTCTCGCGTTGGCTCTTGGCGACCTTGCTGGCCAGATGCTTGGGCAGCCCGTCGATCTGCGCCTCCAGGGTTTCGAAGGCGACCTTGGCGGCCAGGTCGTTGCCATTGATGTCGAGCAGGCAGCGTACCGGGGTTGGCGGCAGATAGCGCTGCAGCTGCAGGTTGCGCGGGGCGATCGCCTCGCTGACGAACAGACACTCCAGCAGCATGGTGCCGGGCTTGAGTACCTTGTTCTTCAATAGCGCGACCGAGCTGTTGCCCATGCTGCTGGACAGTACCAGGTCCATGCCGCCCTGCAGCATGGGGTGCTCCCAGGTGATGAACTGCATGTCCTCGCGGGACAGTGCGGTGTCGCGATCATAGGTGATGGTCACGCCTTCCTCGTCACCGAGCGGGAAGCCGGCGTCGAGCATGCGCTCGCCCGGGCGCAGCACCAGGGCGTTATCGGAATGATCCTCGCTGTCGACACCGAACACATCGAACAGGCGCTCCATATAGATAGGTAGCTGGAAATCATTATCCTGCGCGCTGATGGCATCGATCATGCGCTGGGCGTCGCCCGTCTGTCCGCGTGAATGCAGTTCCAGCAGGCGGTCGCGGCCCTTGTGCAGCTCGGCTTCCAGTTCGCTGCGGGACTGTTGCACCTGTTCGATGAGTTGCTGCCATGCCTCCGCCTGCGGATTATCCAGCTGCTGCAGCAAGGCCGAGCCATAGCGATGCTGCAGCGCGTTACCGGTTGGGCAGGTGGCGCGGAAGGCATTCAGTGCCTGGTCGTACCATTGGAACAGCCGCTCCTGAGCGGACTCTTCCAGATAGGGTACGTGCAACTGGATGGTCTGCCGCTGACCGATACGGTCGAGGCGGCCGATACGCTGCTCCAGCAGGTCGGGATGCCCCGGCAGATCGAACATCACCAGGTGGTGGGCAAACTGGAAGTTGCGCCCTTCGCTGCCGATTTCCGAACAGATCATCACCTGGGCGCCGAACTCCTCGTCAGCGAAGAACGCAGCGGCCCGGTCGCGTTCGATGATGCTCATACCCTCATGGAATACTGTGGCCGGAATGCCGCTGCGGATGCGCAGCGCATCGTCCAGGTCCAGGGCGGTCTCGGCATGCGCGCAGATCACCAGTACCTTGCTGTGCTTGAGCATCTTCAGCGTGTCGATCAACCAGTCAACACGCGGATCGTCCTGCCACCAGGCGGTTTCCGCCGGCTCGAACTCATCCTGCAGACCGACTTCCGGGTACAGCGCGGCACGGCCTTCCAGATCCTGATAGATCGGCGGGCAGGGCAGTGGGTAAGCATGCAACTGGCGCTCGGGGAAGCCGCTGATCACCGCGCGGGTATTGCGGTACAGCACCCGGCCGGTGCCATGGCGGTCCAGCAACTGGCGGATCAGGCTGCGGCGGGCATCATCTGCGGCGTTTTCGTCATCGGCCTGAAGGGCATCGAGCAATGGCGCAGCGCTGTCGCCGAGCCATTGGCTGATGGCCTGGCGGTCGGCGTCAGCCAACTGCCGGGTATCCAGCAGATGCTGCACGGCCTCGGCCACGGGCTGGTAGCGCTCTGCCTCCTGGCGAAACGCCTGCAGATCATGGAAGCGGTCAGGGTCGAGCAGGCGCAGGCGGGCGAAGTGGCTGGCCTGGCCCAGTTGTTCGGGTGTTGCGGTCAGCAGCAGCACGGCGGGGATCTGTCCGGCCAGTTGCTCGACCAGGGTGTATTCGGGGCTGGCACCCCCTTCATGCCAGACCAGGTGGTGGGCTTCGTCGACCACCAGCAGATCCCAGTCGCTGGCCTGCAACCAGTCGGCGGCCTTGGCATCTTCCAGCAGGAATTCCAGTGACACCAGGGCCAGTTGCTCTTCTTCGAAGGGGTTCTGCTCGGCGCCCTGGCAACGCTCGCTGTTGAACAGTGCAAAGCGCAGGTTGAAACGGCGCAGCATTTCCACCAGCCACTGATGCTGCAGGTTCTCCGGCACCACAATCAGCACGCGGCGCACGCGGCCGGTCTGCAACTGACGGTGGATGACCAGACCCGCCTCGATGGTCTTGCCCAGGCCGACCTCGTCGGCGAGCAGCACTCGGGGCGCCACCCGGTCGGCGACGTCCTGGGCGATATGCAATTGATGGGCAATCGGCTGGGTGCGTACCCCTGCCAGACCGAGCAGTGGTGAACGCTGGATGCGGCAATAATGACGCAGGCTTTCGTAGCGCAGGCCGAACCAGGGCAGGGGATCGACCTGGCTGGCGAACAGGCGGTCGCTGGCCAGGCGGAACTGGATGAAGTTGTCCAGCATGGTTTCGCTGAACTCGTCGCGGCTACCGTCTTCGCGCAGGCCACGGTAATGCAGCAGGCCATCCTGCTCGCTGACGTCGCTGACCGTCAGGCTCCAGCCTTCATGGTGGCTGATGCTGTCGCCGGGGCTGAAGCGCACCCGGGTCAGCGGCGCCGTGCGGATGGCGTAGTGCCGGGTCTCGCCACTGGCGGGAAACAACATGACGACCAGGCGACCATCCTGTGATAACACCGTACCCAATCCCAGTTCCGATTCGCTGTCACTGACCCAGCGTTGTCCCGGGGTAAATACTGTCATGTTCCACTCCTGCCCGTGCGTAAAGGGCGCTATGGTAACCGATACGGGTGTGCTCACAAACCGTTGATGCTGCGCTTTCGAGTACGCGGCAGAAAGTGCCTTGACTGACTGCGGATAGCCCGATTTTGTGATGGCGATCACGACATGATTAGTAAAAAAGGCCTGTTGACGGCCGATACCATCAGTACCAAGCTGATTATGTTGGCATCGATTGATCGACCACAGGTGTTCCCATGCTCATTCCCGGTTTACCGCCGGCAGGCGCCCAGCAGGAAGTGTTCAAGCCGGATCGACAGGTCAGGACCACGGCTGCCGAAGGGCTGGCCCACGATCCGCTGTCCGAATTGCCGGTCGAGGAGCAGGCCTCGGCGCAGTACCATGGCCAGCACTCCGGGGGCGAGCAGTCCCCGCCACAGGACACCGAAGCAGCAGCGGCAGAAGTGACTGCGGAGGCGCCTGCGGGCTCACCGGAGCTGCCGCGCAAGGGGTTGCTGGTTGATATCAGGGCCTGAGATGGTTGCGAGGCAAGGGCAACAGACCCTAGACTGGCAACCGTCTTGAGTCTGGGGGTATCTGCGTGTCCGAGCCATCCGAATCTGCCGCGGTTATCGATCTTGCCGAAGCGCGACGCGAGCGGCTGCACGATATCCACGAAGCCCGCCTGGCCAAAGTGCGTGACGCCTTCGAGAAAGCCTTTCCCCTGCCTGCGCCTCCCGCTGCCAAAAAACGCTCGAAGAAGAAAAAGCCGAAAAAGCGCTGAAAACTTCTGCTTAATTGATCCTGGTCAATTACCCGGATAAAGCCAATGGGTATTCTGCAGTCATACACGGATGCGGAGATGCCCAGATGTTTATTGATGACGCTGTGATTGCCGGTTTACTGACAGTCGGCCTGATGGTGGTTTTCCTGGCTGGGGTGGGCGTATTCATCTACAAGGACGCACAGAAAACCCGCAACCGGAATTCCTGAATTTCTCGATTTTTAACGTGCATGGCTCGCAAGGCCTTCAGCGGTTGCTCTCGGGTAACCGCTTTTTTTTATTTCTTTCCCTCCCGAATTTTCCGTACCGCCTGTAGCAGGCAGCCATGCTGTGCCTGCGCCCGGCTCGGCCATGTCGAGCTCCCGAAAGTCTAAACCAATGAATCCTGCTCCGGTCACAATCTTGACAGCCAGTGCACCACGGCGCTGAGCCGCAGCAACCCTGCGCTGGCGACAGAACACCCACGCCAAGCGAGGTTTCCCATGGCTATGACTGTGAGTGAGTACATTGTCGACCGTCTCTATGAATGGGGCATACGGCGTATCTATGGTTATCCCGGTGACGGCATCAACGGGGTCTTCGGCGCGCTCAATCGTGCCGATGGCAAGATTCGCTTCATCCAGGCCCGGCACGAGGAAATGGCGGCCTTCATGGCCTCGGCGGAGTCCAAGTTCAGCGGCGGCCTGGGGGTGTGCATCGCTACCTCCGGCCCGGGCGCCTCGCACTTGTTGACCGGGCTGTACGATGCCCGGCTGGATCACATGCCCCTGCTGGCCATCACCGGCCAGCAGGCCCGTACTGCACTGGGTGGCCATTATCAGCAGGAACTCGATCTGACCTCGATGTTCAAGGATGTCGCCGGCTCCTTCGTGCAGCAGGCCAGCGCGCCGGCCCAGGTGCGCCATCTGATCGACCGGGCGATCCGTACCGCCTATGGTGAGCGCCGGGTGGCGGTGATCATCCTGCCCAACGATCTGCAGGAGGAAGAGTACCAGGAGCCGCCCCGTGCCCATGGCACCGTGCATTCCGGGATGGGGTACAGCCGCCCCCGGGTCGTTCCCCATGAAGAGGATCTGGAGCTGGCGGCTGAGGTGCTCAATGCCGGGAACAAGGTAGGCATTCTGGTCGGTGCCGGTGCCCTGGGGGCGACCGATGAGGTGATCCAGGTCGCGGAAAGGCTCGGCGCCGGGGTGGCCAAGGCGCTGCTCGGCAAGGCGGCGCTGCCCGACGATCTGCCCTGGGTGACCGGCAGCATCGGTCTGTTGGGCACCGAGCCCAGCTACAAGCTGATGACCGAGTGCGATACCCTGCTGATGATCGGCTCGGGCTTTCCCTATTCCGAATTTCTTCCCGAGGAAGGGCAGGCCCGGGGTGTGCAGATCGATATCAAGGCGGACATGCTCGGCCTGCGCTATCCGATGGAGGTGAACCTGCAGGGCGACTCGGCGCAGACCCTGCGTCTGCTATTGCCGCTATTGAAGGAAAAGACCGACCGTAGCTGGCGCCAGGACATAGAAAGCTGGCGTGCCGACTGGGACAAGGCGCTGGAAAAACGTGCCATGGTCTCGGCCAATCCGATCAATCCCCAGCGCGTCGCCTTCGAACTCTCACCGCGTCTGCCTGATCGCTGCATCATCACCTGCGACTCGGGCTCCTGCGCCAACTGGTATGCCCGCGACCTGAAGATCCGACGCGACATGATGTGTTCGCTGTCCGGTGGTCTGGCTTCGATGGGGGCAGCGGTGCCCTACGCCATCGCGGCGAAGTTCTGCCATCCGGAGCGTCCTGTCATCGCTCTGGTCGGTGATGGCGCCATGCAGATGAACAACATGGCGGAACTGATCACCGTCGCCAAGTATTGGCAGGAATGGGAGAGCCCGCGCTGGATCTGTGCGGTATTCAACAACGAGGATCTCAACCAGGTCACCTGGGAGCAGCGGGTGATGGAGGGTGACCCGAAGTTCGAAGCCTCGCAGAACATTCCCAATGTGCCTTATCACAAGTTTGCCGAGCTGATCGGCCTCAAGGGGATCTACGTCGATAGCGAGGACGCCGTGGCCGGCGCCTGGGAGCAGGCACTGGCCAGTGATCGGCCGGTATTGATCGAGTTCAAGACCGACCCGGATGTACCGCCGCTGCCGCCACACATCAAGCTGGAACAGGCCAGGGCCTTCGCCTCGACCCTGCTGCAGGGCGATCCGGACCAGATGGGCATCATCAAGCAGACGGCCAAGCAGGTGCTGAGTCGTATCCTGCCGACCAGCGGGGACAAGTGACCCCGGGTCTGCGGGTGCAGGAAGCTGCAACAGGGCTTAGACTTGCCCCACCCTGACCACCGGTTTCGTCTCATGCCTGATTCATCCATCCCGTCCCGCTGCAGCTCTGTGCGACCGCGTTGCGCCCTGTGCCAGCGCCCGCCAGGGCATTGCCTGTGTCATCTGCTGCCGAGTATCGTCAGCCGCACGCAGGTACTGGTGGTGCAGCACCCGGATGAGCAGAAACATGCCCTCAATACCGCCCGGTTGCTGGTGGGTGGGCTGCTCCAGGCCGAGCTGCTGGTCGCCGAGCGATTGCCCGCATCCTGGTGCGCCCGGCTGGCCGATCCGGAGTGGCGCACCGAACTGCTGTTTCCCGGTCAGGATGTGCCGGTGGTCCAGGCCACCGGGGAGGATCTGCGCCCCCGCCGTCTGGTACTGCTCGACGGCACCTGGCGCAAGGCGCGCAAGCTGCTGTATCTCAACCCGGTACTGCAGGGGTTGCCACAGGTGTCGCTGCCCGCTGGGCTGAGTAGTCGTTACCGGTTGCGCAAGGCGCCCATGGCAGAGGGGCTGTCCACCATCGAGGCGGGCATGCATGCGCTGCAGGTCATCGAGCCGCAGACCGACTTCAGCGCCTTGCTGCGGCCCTTCGATGCGCTGATCGAGGGGCAGATCCAGGCCATGGGGCAGGCGGTATATCAGCGCAATCACGCAGGACCACGCCCGCGCTGAGTTGTCCCCATTCGTAACAGTGATTTTGGTGTTTTCCGCTCCTCGCCGATTCCCGGGCCCGCTAGACTGGGCGATATGAGGATTTTGATACAAAAACAAAAAGTGACTCGATCCGACGGCGTGGTGACTGGAGGCGGTATGCACAAGACAGGTTTGCGGGTGGTGGTGACGGGGGCGGGTAGCGGGCTGGGGCGTGAACTGGCATTGCGTTACGCGCAGGAGGGTGCGCGGCTGGCCCTGGCTGATATTCAGGAGGAGGGGCTGGGAGAAACCCTGCGTCTGGTCGAAGCGGCGGGTGGCAGCGGCTTCACCCGACGCTGTGATGTGCGTGATTACAGTCAGTTGGCGGCACTGGCGCAGAGCTGTGAGGAGACCATGCACGGCGTCGACGTGCTGATCAACAACGCCGGCGTGGCATCCGGTGGCTGGTTCGAGGATCTGTCGCTGGAGGACTGGGACTGGCAGATCAGTATCAACCTGATGGGGGTGGTCAAGGGCTGCAAGGCGTTCATGCCGCTGCTGCTGTCCCAGGAGGGTGGCCGGATCATCAATATCGCCTCCATGGCGGCGTTGATGCAGGCCCCTGGCATGAGCAACTACAACGTGGCCAAGGCCGGCGTACTGGCACTCTCGGAAAGCCTGCTGTGCGAGCTGCAGCCCAAGGGCGTGCAGGTGCATGTGGTATGCCCGTCGTTCTTCCAGACCAACCTGCTCAACTCCTACCGTGGGCCGGACAATGCCTCGAAGGAGGACATCGCCAAGCTGCTTGAGGGCTCGCCGATCTCGGCCGCGGATATCGCCGATACCATCTACCGGGAAAGCCAGGCCGGCCACTTCATGATCCTGCCCCACGACAAGGGTCGCGAAGCCTGGGCGATCAAACAGGCCAATCCGCAGGTGATCTACGACGAGATGACCCATCTGGCAGTGAAGAAGCTGGCAACCGCCGGCCGCTGACAGGGTTCTACCGGGAAAAGGGAGAGGGCATCCGCCCGTCTCCCTTTTTTCCATCCACTGCATTCCCTCCCGGTGTCACGCGCTACGGCATGTGGCACAATGCGCCATTGACTATCGAATTACGGGATCAGACGGGAACATGGGCGTTTCTACTGCCACAGGCGGGTCGTCGGATGACAGCTGAAGTGCGTCGCATGGCGTTCCTGCTGTGGCCCGGGTGTCATCCGGCGATTCTGATGCCGGCGCTGGCGGTGTTGCGTTCGGCCAATCGCATGGCCGAGACCACGCACTACCAGATGGACTGCTTCACCCTGGACGATAACCCCATTCTTTCTCCAGAGGGCTGGCAACTGCCGGCGCGGCGCTGGACTGGTCCTGTGCAGGAACTGTCTCATCTGTGGTTGGTCGCTGACGTGGCGCAATTGCCGGTGTCGCTGAGCCCAGCACTGACATTGCAGCTCCGTTCGCTGGCGCGTGATGGCGTGCTGCTTGGTGGCCTGGAGGAAGGGGTGTTCCCCTTGGCCATGGCCGGACTCCTGGACGGCCACCGCTGTGCGGTGCACTGGCGCATGCTCGAGGAGTTTCGCGAGCGGTTTCCCGCGGTGCAGGCCGGAACCCGGCTGTTCGAGCAGGACCAGGGGCGACTGAGCAGCAGCGGCTGCGCGATTACCGATCTGTTCCTGACCCTGGTCGGAGAGCATCATGGCGCGGATCTGGCGGCGCTGGTGGCGGAGGAGCTCAATGTCGAGCGGGTCCGCGATGGCACCGAGCAGCAACGGGTGCCGCTGCGCAACCGTCTGGGCAGCACCCATCCCAAGCTCACCCAGGCGGTGATCCTGATGGAGTCGAATATCGAGGAGCCGCTGACCACCGACGAGATCGCCCGGCATGTGTGTGTATCGCGACGGCAGCTGGAGCGTATCTTCAAGCAGTATCTGAACAGCGTACCGTCGCAGTATTATCTCGAGTTGCGCCTGAACCGGGCGCGGCAGATGCTGCAGCAGACCAGCAAGTCGATCATCCAGATCGGTCTGTCCTGCGGCTTTTCATCGGGCCCGCATTTTTCCAGTGCCTACCGCAACTGTTTTGGTGTCACTCCCCGCGAGGATCGAAACCAGTACCGCGCCCAGCAGGCGCAGGACGGCCGGGTCAGTATGTAACATCGGCATGCCCAGGCATGCCATATTCACTATCCGCCTTTGGCGAATACAGGAGAGTTGAGGAAATGTCGCAGTCAATGCAGGTCAGCCGCGCCGATTTCGACCGGCTAATGGTGCCCAATTACGCCCCCGTGGACATGATTCCGGTGCGCGGCAAGGGTTCGCGCCTGTGGGATCAGCAGGGTCGAGAGTACATCGACCTGGCCGGCGGCATCGCAGTCAACTCTCTGGGCCATGCCCACCCCGAGCTGGTGGAGGTGTTGACCGAGCAGGCGCACAAGCTCTGGCACGTGTCCAACATCATGACCAACGAGCCAGCGCTGCGCCTGGCCAGCAAGCTGGTGGCCGCGACCTTCGCCGATCGGGTACTGTTCGTCAACTCCGGTGCCGAGGCCAACGAGTCGGCCTTCAAGCTGGCCCGGCGCTGGGCGCATGACAATGTCGGCCCGGACAAGCACGAGATCATCGCCTGCAGCAACAGCTTTCATGGCCGTACCCTGTTCACCGTCAGTGTCGGCGGTCAGCCAAAGTACTCCCAGGGCTTCGGTCCGGCCATCGCCGGTATCAGCCACGTGCCCTACAATGATATTGCTGCCCTGGCGGCGCAGATCTCCGAGCGCACCTGTGCCGTGGTGCTGGAGCCGCTGCAGGGGGAGGGGGGAGTGATCCCGGCTTCGACCGAGTACCTGCAGGCAGTACGGGAGCTGTGCGACAAGCACGGCGCACTGCTGATCTTCGACGAGGTGCAGAGCGGTATGGGCCGTACCGGCAAGCTGTTTGCCTATATGCACAGCGGTGTGACACCGGACATCCTGACCAGCGCCAAGGGTATTGGCGGGGGCTTCCCGATCGCCGCGATGCTGACCACCGACCGGGTTGCCCCGGCGTTGAGTGTCGGCAGCCACGGCAGTACCTACGGCGGCAACCCGCTGGGTTGTGCCGTAGCCGAACGGGTGCTGGATATCATCAACACCCCGCAGGTGCTCGACGGCGTGGCGCAGCGCCATGCGCTGCTGACCGACGGCCTGCGCGCACTGGCCGACGAGTTGGGTGTGTTTTCCTCCATCCGTGGCCAGGGTCTGCTGGTCGGTGCGGTATTGGCCGAGCGCTGGCGCGGCCAGGCCGGGCAGGTCATGCAGCTGGCCCAGCAGGAAGGATTGCTGGTACTGCAGGCCGGTGCTGATGTGGTGCGGCTGGCGCCGAGCCTGATCATTCCCGAGGCGGATATCCGCGAGGCGCTCGGGCGGTTGCGCTCGGCCTTGCAGAAGCTCGCCGAGTAACCGGAGAACCCCATGCTTATCCAGCGCCTGTGCACCCCGGCCGATCTGCCTGAAATAGAACGTCTTGCCATTGCCAGTCCGGTGGGGATCACTTCCCTGCCGGCTGACAGCGAACGTCTGTCGGTGATTATCGAGGGCACCGAGGCGGCGATGGATGAGGGGGTCACCTTCACTGGCGAGGAGCGCTACTTCTTCGTGCTGGAGGATGTCGACAGCGGGCGGCTGGTGGGGTGCAGCAGCATCATTTCCGCGGCGGGCTTCAGCCAGCCGTTCTACACCTTTCGCAACGAGATGTTCGTGCATGCCTCGCGGGAGCTGGGGCTGCACAATCGCATCCACGTGCTGTCGCTGTGTCATGACCTGACCGGGCACAGCCTGCTGACCGGGTTCTACCTGGATCCGACCTGGCGCAGTTACCAGGCGCTCAAGCTCAATGCCTGCGGGCGGCTGCTGTTCATTGCCTCGCATCCGCAGCGGTTCGCCGAGTCGATCGCGGTGGAAATCTCCGGTATCAGCTATGAGGATGGTAATTCGCCGTTCTGGGATGGCGTGTGCCGACACTTCTTCGACGTCGACTATGCCGAGGCGGAGCGTCTGGGCAGCAGTCTCGGACGCAGCGTGCTGGCCGAGCTATTGCCAGGCTATCCGCTGTACGTGCCGATGCTTCCCGATGCCGCTCAGGAAGTCATCGGCCAGGTACGACCTGCCTCGCAGATGGTCTATGACATCCTCATGCAGGAAGGTTTCGAGAGTGACAATTATATCGATATCTTCGACGCTGGCCCGGTGGTGCAGACCAAGACCGCGGAGCTGACCTCGGTGCGCTGTAGCGAGGTGGCCACCGTCAGCATCGGCCAGCCGCCAGCCCCCACCGGCACCTGGCTGGTGGCCAACGAGCGGGTGCGGGACTTCCGTGCCTGCCTGTGCGAACTGGCCTGGACACCCGGCGAGCCGCTGGTGCTGGAGGCACGGCTGGCGCAACTGCTGAAGGTTACCGAGGGTGACAGCCTCAGATTGATTGGAGGAGATTGACATGCTGGTACGTGCGGCGCGCACCGAAGACCTGCCGGCACTGCTCCAGCTGGCGCTGGAGGCCGGGTCGGGATTGACCAGCCTGCCGGCCAGCGATGAGCGTCTGGGGCGGCGCCTGCAGACGGTGGCCGCGAGCTTTGCCGGCGAACTGCCGGCAGCCGATGCCGACTATCTGTTCGTGCTGGAGGATGAGCACGGGCAGGTGGTCGGTACCAGTGGCGTGCTCGCTGCCGCCGGGCTGCGCGAGCCCTGGTACAGCTATCGCATGGGATTGACGGTCACCGCCAGCCGCGAGTTGAACGTGTATCGCCAGCAGCCAACGCTGTTTCTGACCAATGATCTGACCGGGGCCTCGGCGCTGTGCTCGCTGTACCTGAGTCTGCCGCACCGGCATAGCGTGAATGGCCGGCTGCTGTCCAAGGCGCGGTTCATCCACATGGCCGAGTTCGCTACCGATTTTGCTCCGCGGGTGATTGCCGAAATGCGCGGCCTGTCGGACCGCCAGGGGCGTTCGCCGTTCTGGGACAGCCTCGGGCAGCATTTCTTCCGCATGGACTTTGCCCACGCCGACTACCTCACCGGTACCGGCAGCAAGGCCTTCATCGCCGAGATGATGCCGAAGTTCCCGCTGTATGCCTGCTTCCTCAGTCAGGAAGCGCGCGATGCCATGGGCCGGGTGCATCCGGATTCGGAGCCGGCGCTGGCGATGCTCACCGAGGAAGGGCTGCAATACCAGGGCTATATCGATATCTTCGATGGTGGCATCACCATCGAGGCGCCGCCCGGCCAGATTCGCAGCATCCGGGAAAGCCAGCAACTGGTACTGGCGGTGGGCACACCGGGAGATGAAGCGCAGACCTACCTGGTTCACAACCGCGGCCGTGCGGACTGCCGCATCACGGCCGCGCCCGGGCGCATCGCCGCCGGCACCCTGGTGGTGGCCGCGCAAACCGCCGAACTGCTGCGGGTGCGTGCCGGTACGCCGGTACGCGCGGTGGCGCTGGTCGGCGGACCGGGCGTCGCCGATCCCTATGCGGTTGCCGCTCCCTGACAGACCGGAGCGGTGGTCGGTGGGATATCCAATCGCACCGATAGACAGAATCGCGCAGAGCAGGTAATGCATGCTGTCTTGCTATACCTATATAATGACGAACTTTGCCCGGCGTGAGCCTGGCCGACCTGATCCGTGGTAAGGGACCTATGAAAAGCGCTGAGATCCGTGAAGCCTTCCTTCGCTTCTTTGAAGAGAAGGGCCATACCCGAGTCGCCTCCAGTTCGCTGGTGCCGGCAGATGACCCGACGTTGCTGTTTACCAACGCCGGGATGAACCAGTTCAAGGACTGCTTCCTGGGGCTGGAAAAGCGAGCCTACACCCGCGCGACCAGCAGCCAGAAGTGCGTACGTGCCGGTGGCAAGCACAACGACCTGGAAAATGTCGGCTATACCGCCCGCCACCACACCTTCTTCGAGATGCTGGGCAACTTCAGTTTCGGTGACTACTTCAAGCGTGATGCCATTCATTATGCCTGGGAGTTCCTGACCTCCGAGCAGTGGCTCAAGCTGCCCGCCGAGAAGCTCTGGGTCACCGTCTACGCCAGCGATGACGAAGCCTACGACATCTGGACCAAAGAGATCGGCGTGCCCGCCGAGCGCATGGTACGCATCGGTGACAACAAGGGCGCCCCCTATGCCTCGGACAACTTCTGGGCGATGGGTGATACCGGTCCGTGCGGTCCCTGCACCGAGATCTTCTTCGATCATGGCGAACACATCTGGGGTGGCCCGCCGGGCAGCCCGGAGGAGGACGGCGACCGCTATATCGAGATCTGGAACAACGTGTTCATGCAGTTCAACCGCACCGCCGATGGTGTGCTGCATCCACTGCCGGCGCCGAGCGTGGATACCGGCATGGGCCTGGAGCGCATCAGCGCGGTGCTGCAACATGTCAACTCCAACTACGAGATCGACCTGTTCCAGAACCTGCTGAAGGCGGCTGCCGAAGCCATTGGTTGTGCCCAGGACGATGCCGCGTCACTGAAGGTAGTGGCCGACCATATCCGCTCCTGCAGCTTCCTGATCGCCGACGGCGTGCTGCCATCCAACGAAGGACGCGGCTACGTGCTGCGCCGGATCATCCGCCGCGCCTGCCGCCACGGCAACAAGCTGGGCGCTACCGGCACCTTCTTCCACAGGATCGTGCCGGCGCTGGCCGCCGAGATGGGTGCAGCCTTCCCCGAGCTGAAGGCACAGCAGGCGCATATCGAGCGCGTGCTCAAGACTGAAGAAGAGCAGTTCGCCAAGACCCTGGAGCAGGGCCTGCGGATTCTCGAGCAGGACCTGGTTGCACTTGAGGGCAGTGAGATTCCCGGCGACGTGGTTTTCAAGCTGTACGACACCTACGGCTTCCCCATGGACCTGACCGGTGATATCGCCCGCGAGCGCGGCCTGACCATCGACGAGGCCGGCTTCGACACCGCCATGGAAGCCCAGCGTGAGCGGGCCCGTGCGGCCAGCCAGTTCGGTCTCGATTACAACCAGTTGGTCAAGATCGACGGCGAGACCCAGTTCGAGGGCTACACCGCCACCGCCGGCTCGGCGCAGATTCTTGCCCTGTACCGTGACGGCCAGGCGGTCGAGACGCTGGGCGAGGGCGAGTCGGGTGTAGTGGTACTGGACCGCACGCCGTTCTATGCCGAATCCGGCGGCCAGGTAGGCGACACCGGCTACCTGAGTGGCGCCGGGGTGCGCTTCGATGTGCGCGACACCACCAAGGCCGGCGGTGCCCACCTGCACCACGGCGTGGTAAGCAGCGGCAGCCTGGCCGTTGGCAGCACCATCAAGGCGGTGGTCGACGACAGTGTGCGTGATGCCACCAAGGGCAACCACTCGGCCACCCACCTGCTGCACGCCGCGCTGCGCCAGGTGCTGGGCGAGCATGTGCAGCAGAAGGGCTCGCTGGTGGACAGCCAGCGCCTGCGTTTCGACTTCAGCCACTTCGAGGCGATCGCTCCGCAGCAGCTGCGTGAGCTGGAGCGCATGGTCAACGAACAGATCCGGCGCAACTCGGCGGTGGAAATCGAGGTCACCGATATCGAGACCGCCAAGGCCAGAGGTGCCATGGCGCTGTTCGGCGAGAAGTACGGTGATCAGGTGCGGGTGCTGAGCATGGGCGGCGGCTTCTCCGTCGAACTGTGCGGTGGCACTCACGTCAATCGTACCGGTGACATCGGCCTGTTCAAGATCGTCAGCGAGGGTGGTATCGCTTCGGGCATACGCCGCATCGAAGCGATCACCGGCCAGGTGGCCCTGGACTGGGTTGCCGAATCGGAAGAGCAACTGCGCCAGGCGGCGCAACTGGTCAAGGGCAACCGTGACAACCTGCTGTCCAAGCTGAATGCGGCGCTCGAGCGCGCGCAGCAGCTGGAGAAGGATGTGCAGCAGCTCAAGGCCAAGGCGGCCAGCGCGGCTGGCAACGATCTGGCTGGCGAGGCACAACAGTTGGCCGGCATGAATGTGCTGGTCAAACGCCTGGACGGGCTGGATGGCAAGGCGCTGCTGGCCCTGATCGACCAATTGAAGAACAAGCTGGGCTCGGCGGTGCTGCTGCTGGGTGGCGAGCTGGACGGCAAGGTAGTGCTGGTCGCCGGGGTTACCAAGGATCTGACCAGCCGGGTCAAGGCTGGCGATCTGATCCGCACCACGGCCCAGGCCGTGGGCGGCAAGGGTGGCGGGCGCCCGGACATGGCGCAGGGTGGCGGTACCGAGGTGGCCGCATTGGATGCCGCGCTGGCTGACGCAGCCGAATGGATTGCGCAGCAGTGACAGTGAACAGGGTCAGGCGTCCCAGGGCGCCTGGCGCAACGATCGGGTAACCGATTTCTGCATGGGGGTTGGTGCGACAAATGGCACTTATTGTCCAGAAGTTTGGTGGTACCTCGGTTGGCAGTGTGGAACGCATTGCTCAGGTGGCCGAGAAAATCAAGGCGTTCAAGGCCCAGGGGAATGATCTGGTCATCGTGGTTTCGGCCATGAGTGGTGAAACCAATCGGCTGATCGGGCTGGCGCGGGAAATCTGTGCCGATCCGGACCCACGGGAAATGGACGTGATCCTGTCCACCGGTGAGCAGGTGACCATCGGCCTGTTGGCCATGGCGCTCAAGTCCATCGATGTACCCGCCGTATCCTATACTGGCGCCCAGGTGCGCATCGAGACCGACAATGCCTTCGGCAAGGCGCGTATCCAGCGTATCGATGAGCAGAAGCTGCGCGGTGAACTGGAGGCCGGGAAGGTGGTGATCGTGGCCGGCTTCCAGGGCATGGACGGCAACGGCAATATCACCACCCTCGGCCGTGGTGGCTCGGATACCACGGCGGTGGCCCTGGCGGCGGCGCTCAAGGCTGACGAGTGCCAGATCTATACCGATGTGGATGGCGTCTATACCACCGATCCACGGGTGGTCGACAGTGCCCGTCGGCTGGACAAGGTCACCTTCGAGGAAATGCTCGAGATGGCCAGTCTGGGCTCCAAGGTGCTGCAGATTCGCGCGGTCGAGTTCGCCGGCAAATACAACGTGCCACTGCGTGTGTTGCACAGTTTCAAAGAGGGTCCAGGGACCCTGATTACCCTTGAGGAAGATCTTTCAATGGAACAGCCCGTCATTTCCGGCATTGCTTTCAATCGTGACGAAGCCAAGCTGACTATCCGCGGTGTGCCGGATACCCCCGGCGTGGCATACAAGATCCTGGGGCCGGTCAGCTCGGCGAACATCGAAATCGACATGATCGTGCAGAACGTTTCCCAGGATCAGACCACCGACTTCACCTTCACCGTCAATCGCATCGACCAGCGTCGCACCGAAGAAATTCTGCGCAAGGTGGCGACTGAAATCGGTGCCCGGGAAGTGGCCGGCGACAGTGCTATTGCCAAGGTCTCGATCGTGGGTGTGGGCATGCGTTCGCATGCCGGTGTGGCCAGCAGGATGTTCGAGGCGCTGGCGCAGCATGGCATCAACATCCTGATGATCTCCACCTCGGAGATCAAGATTTCCGTGGTCATCGACGAGAAGTACCTGGAGCTGGCCGTACGTACCCTGCATTCTGCCTTCGAGCTGGATGCGCCTGCTGAAGAGGCCGACCAGATCGGCTGACATCCGGCGGTGGTCCGTTGATCATCGCGGCGGGCGCGATTGCTAACGGTCGTGCCTGCTGACAGGTCCAGTTAGTGTGAATTGTCGCATCGATATCGAACGCCTGATGCCCGTTGTGGTCACATTTATGCAAACGTGACGGCTGAACAGGCACCAGGCCGATTTTTTTATTGCAGAGCTGTGTCCTGATTAATGAGCAAGGAGAAATGGAATGCTTATTCTGACTCGCAGGGTTGGTGAAACCCTGATGGTAGGTGATGAAGTAACAGTAACGGTCCTGGGCGTGAAGGGTAATCAGGTGCGTATTGGCGTCAATGCCCCGAAAGAAGTGGCTGTGCACCGCGAAGAAATCTACCAGCGCATCCAGAAAGAGAAGGATGACGCATCAAACGATTAATTTTCTTAAATTTTTCATTGCATTAGCGCAGCCGCGCAGTTAATATTCTGCGCGTGTTACGGAGAGGTGGCCGAGAGGCCGAAGGCGCTCCCCTGCTAAGGGAGTACA
>Ga0172382_10002794_pt1 | contig 28474 bp, 23 predicted proteins | sample Leawel138RmetaG_FD_122245 | JGI IMG/M metagenome (GOLD analysis project Ga0172382, IMG submission 122245) | Leachate microbial communities from a municipal landfill in Southern Ontario, Canada - Leachate well 138R metaG | ecosystem: Engineered > Solid waste > Landfill > Unclassified | place...
AAAGTTTAGAATGGAACAAGAAGGTTTAAAACAAAAAGATTTAATTGCTATTGTTGGAAGCAAATCAAGAGTTTCTGAAATTTTAAATCGTAAAAGAAAGCTTACTATTGAGATGATACGAAACTTAAATGAAGCACTTCATATACCAGTTGAGAGTCTTTTTTTAGATTATAAAATTAACTCTGTTTAAATGCCAACAAAACCTAGGAGCTAGTAAATATTCTAGCGAAACTTTATTAGCTCCAGTCAAACATTAGATATTTTTATCCCAAAATCTCTAGTTCATCACTATATTTATGCTCACAAAAAGGCTCATAGCTACTTTTGTATACTGCATAGTGTGCTGATGCTTTATGACCATCGAGTGCTGCTTCATCTCTCCATGACTCTACCGCCATGAACTTTCTTTTATTGTCCTCATATTGAAAAATATCATAAAAAACACAACCATCTTCACGCTTACTAGGCTCAACCATTGCAGTTAGAAGCTCTTTCATTTTTGCTTCACTACCCTCTTTTGCTATAAAAGTTACTCTCTTTGTAATACTACTCATATTAGTTTTCCTTCAATGCTTAAATTTTAATCAGACGATTATATCAAATTTGAGAGAACTATATTATAATCACAAAAAGTATGAAGATTTAGGAGCTTTTTTGGATTTGATTTTACACATAGAAGACCTTATAGAAAAAAATGGTTCAGACTTTGAACTCTCAAAGCTCTTTAAAACCTACATAGAAGAGTACAAATTATCTCTAAAAGAGATATTTAAATCTTGTAGTGGAAAAGACTTTTTAGTAAAACACACAAAAGCACTCGACGCCATCATCTCTTTGATGTACAAAACAGTTCTAAGACAAGTCTTTACAAATTATCTTCCTATGAGGGGCTCTATCCCTATAGCCATTGTAGCCCTTGGTAGTTACGGTAGAGAACAGTTGTGTGTACATAGCGATATAGATTTGCTTATTGTCTATGAAGAAGTTGAAGGCTACAACACCTCTCTAATCATAGAAAAACTCTTCTACTTAGCTCTAGATGCTGGGTTAAAACTTGGGCATAGAGTTCACTCTACAAAGGATCTCTTTAGAGCTTCAAAAGAGGACATAACCATTCGAACTTCTCTTATGGAATCTCGATTTATTACAGGATCTTCATTTACTTGGCAGGCAACTCAAAAAGAACTAACAAAGATAAAATTCTATAAGCCAAAAGAATTTATACTTGCAAAAATCGGTGAAGCAGAGATTAGAAGAGCTAAGTATCCTCCATCAATGCAACCAAATATAAAACAAAGTGCTGGAGGCTTAAGAGATTCTCAACTTCTTTTTTGGATAGCAAGTAGCATCTATTCCATTACAACACTAAAAGATTTGAGTGACAAGCTTTTCTCAGATGAAGAGTATAAAGAGTATCGCATGGCACTAGAGCTTTTGTTTCGCATAAGAAGCGCCCTGCATCTAGTGGCTAAAAAACAAGAAGACAGACTTGCCTTAGAACTTATGCCACAAGTTGCGAAGATATTAGGTTTTAAAGATGAACAAAATATGCTAATAAAAGTTCTTCATGCACAGTGGCGGATAAACAACTTCACTCAAATCTTTGTAAAAAAAATGATAAGACCTTATATAGTGGATTTGAAAAATATTAAAAAACTAAAAGATAGCAGACTGACATCTTGTATCTACCTCTTAGATAACAAACTATACGCCTCTTATAAACTTCAAAATCAAAACATAAACAAACTTTTAAAGCTTATAATCTCTCTTAAGGACAGATTTTACTATTTTGATGCATCTTTTTTAAGAGTGATTACATACGCAAAAATACCATATTCACTCTCCAAAGAAAGCTATTTCCTTATAAAAGAACTACTTAAGAAAGAGCATTCGTACTGCTTTTTAAACCTCTTTTATGATGCGGGCATCTTACACAAACTCTTCTCTAGTTTTAAAAAAGTCTTGCATCTCCCACAGTTTGATGGCTACCATCATTATCCTGTTGATATTCATTCTTTAAAAGCTGTTGAGTCTTTAGAAAACATCAAAGAACCTTTTATAAAAAAACTCTTTGATGATTTAGATGCAAATGATAAACTCATCTTAAAACTGGTAGTTTTACTTCACGACACAGGAAAAGGTCGTAAACAAGATCACTCTGAAGTTGGTGCTAAACTTATAAGCGCTTTTGCAAGTAAATTAAAATTAGATACTAGCTCAATACAGAGAGCTTCAAAACTTGTTAAACACCACATACTCATGAGTAATGTAGCTTTTAAAGAGAATATTCATAATGAAAAAATTCTTTATAAGTTTATGTCAAATATAAAAGATGCAAAGAATCTGACACTTCTTTACATACTTACATACGCAGATATAAATGGCGTTGGAGACTCTACTTACAACTCTTTTAACTCTAAACTTCTTTATGACTTATACCTAATGACCTTAGATGTCTCACAAAATAGCCAAAGAATAACAGATGCAACTAAGAGGCTCATTATAGAAAAGAGAGTTAAAAATCTTGAAGAGTTCAAAATCTTGCCAAAACTACTTCAAACAAAACTGCTTAGAGTTGAATCAAACCTCTTTTTCTTTATGCATAACCCAAAAGAGATTATTGAGATTGCAAAAAAAGCACAAGAAACAAAAGAACACAACTACTTTATATCTACACAAACTTCATTAAGTATTGAAATTTATAGAAAAGTACCCATAAACCTTGGCTTCGCTTTAGCAAGTTTAAGCCATCTAGATGTTGCATCTATGGAGATAGTCACGCTCTTTGATGGAGTCAAATACTTTAAAATAGATTTTATAAAAAATGTTGATGGAGATGAACTACTTGATGTTAAAAATATTTTAAGCAAAGCTTTTGATATGAGCAGACATATAAAGATGAAAGAGATCGATATTGCTAGAGATGAGATTAGCATTGATTGTGAGTATTCACTCACTTTCGCAGAGCTTTGCATCAATACAAAAAATCAAAGAGGTCTCTTAGCCTATATAATGGAGTGCTTTGAGACTCTAGGCATAAATATAGCAACTGCAAAAATCCACTCTACTAAATACAAAGTTAGGGATAATTTCTTAATGGAAAAACAAAACGATATATGCCATAATGTTGCAAAAATTTATGAACTATTGTGTAAGGATTGATTGGAATGTGCGGAATTGTTGGTTATATTGGAAAAAGAAATACTAAAGAAATTTTATTAGATGGACTAAAAGAGTTAGAGTATAGAGGTTATGATTCAGCTGGGATCGCGGTGCTTCAAAATGGTGAATTTTCAAACTATAAAGCCATCGGAAAACTTGTTAATTTAGAAGAAAAAACAAAAGACTTTGTAACTAATGGTTTTGCAGTTGGGATCGGTCACACTCGTTGGGCTACTCATGGAAAACCAACTGAACTAAACGCTCATCCACATTTAGGTGAGAGTTCTTATGTGGTTCACAATGGCATCATAGAAAACTATGCCGTCTTAAAAAAAGAGTTAGTTGCAAGTGGTGTTAAATTTTTAAGCCAAACAGATACAGAAGTAATAGTCCATCAATTTGAGAAAAACCTAAAAAACTCTAAGAGTGCTTTTGATGCATTCTCAAAAACTATAAAAGAGTTAGAGGGTGCTTACGCAATTCTTCTTACTACAAAATCACAACCAGACACTATATTTTTTGCAAAAAATGGCTCTCCTATGCTTGTTGGGATCAACGATGAAGATGAGAAGTTTTTTGCATCTTCAGATACTCCACTTATTGGTCAAGCTAAAGAGGTAAACTACTTTGAAGATGGGGATTTTGGTTTTGTAAACTCTTCCACAATTGCCATATTTGACAGAGATTTAAATGAAAGAAAACCAAGCTTTAAAAAACTAACAGAGGACAAACTCTCAGCTCAAAAAGATGGTTTTAGATTTTTTATGGAAAAAGAGATCTATGAGCAGAGTCATGTTATTGCAGATACAATGATGGGAAGACTAAGTGACAGTGAGATTATTTTCGATGAGTTAGACAAAAATTTGTTTGATGGCATAAATGAGATAAAACTCTGCGCTTGTGGAACTTCTTACCACTCTGCTATTAGTGCCTCTTACCTTTTTGAGAGATACTCAAAAATTAGAACCTCAGTTGAGATAGCAAGTGAGTTTAGATATAGAGATCCAATAATGAGCAAAGATACTCTCTTTGTTGTCATCTCTCAAAGTGGAGAGACTGCCGATACGCTAGAGACTCTAAAGATGGCAAAAGCAGCCAATTTAAAAACACTTGTAATCTGTAATGTTGATAACTCATCAATGGTAAGACTAGCTGATGCTTGTATCTTAACAAGAGCTGGGATCGAAAAAGGCGTGGCTTCTACTAAAGCTTTTGCTACACAGGTTACAATATTTTGGATGCTAAGTTTATATGTTGCAAAACTTAAAAATTCTATGGATAAAGAAGAGCTTACAAAGCATATTTCACTCCTTCGTGAGATCCCAAGTTCTGTTCAAGTAAGCGATGATATGCATGAGAAATTAAAAAGACTCTCTAAAAGATATTTGCATGGCCACGGGTTTTTCTTTATAGGCAGAGATATTTTTTACCCTCTTGCACTCGAAGGTGCTCTAAAATTAAAAGAGATCTCGTACCTTCATGCTGAGGGTTACCCTAGTGGAGAGATGAAACATGGCCCCATTGCCCTTGCAGATCCTGAACTTTTCACAATAGCACTCCTTCCAGAACATATGCTTTATGAGAAATCAAGAAGTAATGTAGAAGAACTTAGTGCAAGAGACTCTACTATTTGTGCGATTAGTTCATTAGAGTTTGACAAAGCAGATGATTTCATAGAGATAAGAAAGTGTTCTCACTATATGTTAGAGTTTTTTGAGATGATGGTAGTTGTGCAACTCCTAGCATTAGAGATCTCTATTAGACTTGGAAATGATGTTGACATGCCACGAAATTTAGCTAAAAGTGTTACTGTTGAATAAGATTACTAACGCTATATAACTAAGTATAAGCATTTATTATATGTTTATGAAAATTTCACTTTAAATTTATTTTTTTTTGGTTACTATCTAGGTTAAATTATAAATTTAGCTAAAAGTGATGCTTTCATGAAAACAAAACTAAAACTTCTTTTTATTGTAGCTGGTATGCTACTAGCACTTACAGCCGCAACTATTATCAATGTATCACTGAATTTTAGAGACTACAGCATAAAGAGTGCAACAGAAAAAGCAAAACTTACTGCCACCATAGTAAAAGATGGTCTAACCGCTCATATGGTTAACCATATTATGGATAAAAGAGAATACTTTATGAATCAGATCTCTGCTAATAATAAAGAGGTAAAAGCTCTTTGGTTAGCTAGAAGCGAAAATGTCATTCAACAATACGGAGAAGGCTCAAATGAAGAAACCGTTAGAGATGAAATCGACAGCAAAGTTTTAGAGACTGGCGAGACTATTAAAAAAATCATAGAAAATGCAGAGGAAACTACACTTAGAGTTACTATTCCCTATAAAGCCACAGTAGATGGTGGAAACACAAACTGCCTCAGTTGTCATGATGTTAAAAGAGGAGATACCCTTGGTGTAATTAGTATGGAATTTGACATCAGTGATATGCGTGCAAGTGGAATGATTACCATCTTAAAGATTCTTGGTATCAACCTAATTTTTTTAATCATAGTTCTTGTCATGTTAAATCGTTATGCAACCCCTTTTATGCAACTCTTCTCTACTATGCAAAACGGTATTAAAAAAGCATATAGTGGAGACTTCTCTCATAAGTTTGAGACAACTTTAGGGGGGGATGCTAAGAAAATTACTGAGCAATTAAACACTCTTTTTGCAAAGATGCAAAAAACATTTGGAGAGATAAAACTAAATCTTGGAACTTTTATACCTCAAGGAAGTGTCTCTTCATCAGATCCACTTCATGAAGCTAATACAATTATAAATGAACTCTCTGATGTTTATAAGTTTAAAAAAACAATAGAGTTAGATGCAAATAAATCAGAAGTCTATAATAGAATTATAGATATATTTAAACTAAAGTATAATTTAAAATGTTTTGCTTTTTATGAGTTAAACAACAGAGCAAATGAACGAAAGCTCTTTTATGCAACCGATGAAGAAGCTTTGATTTGTCAAGAAAAAATCAACAAAGATGCACAACTTTGTCGTGCAAACAGAACTAAAAGCGTAACTGTATCAACAGAGTTTCCAAACCTTTGTCAAGCATGTTTATCAGAGAAACAAAACTATGTTTGTATTCCTTTTGTTATCAACAACGATATCTCTCTAACAGTCTCTTTTATAGGAGAGGATGAAACAGAAGTTGAGAGAATTAAAAGCTGTGTAAGTAGTATAAAACACTACTTTGAAGCTGCAAAACCAGTTTTAGAGAGTCAGATCCTTATGGAGAAACTAACAGACACTTCGTTAAGAGATGGTATGACTGGACTTTATAACAGAAGATTTTTAGAAGAGCTTATAGATCAAATCATGCACCAAGCAAATAGATTAAAAGAGACTTACTCCGTGATGATGCTAGATGTTGACTTTTTCAAAAAAGTAAATGACACTTATGGGCATGATGTAGGCGATAGAGTAATTATTGCCATAGGTAAGCTGCTTCAAGAAAGCATCCGTGAATCAGACTTAGCCATCAGGTATGGTGGAGAAGAGTTTATAGTGATGTTGCATAATGCAAGTGTTGAGGGAACCGAAGAGATAGCTAAAAAAATCCACTCTAAATTTGGAGAGCTAGTCTTTGATGTTGGAGTTGGAGAGACTTTACAAAAAACTCTAAGTATAGGTATATCAATGTTTCCAAAAGATGGAGATACTATCTGGAAGTGTATTAAGTTTGCAGATACTGCACTATATGTTGCAAAAACAACTGGAAGAAATAAGATAGTCCATTATGACAAGAAGATGGCAGAGAGCCAAGATCTAAGGTAAACTCTCTTATATTAAGAGATTATAATTACCTCTAACACACCTAATATAACACTTGCCTATTCTAGTGTTATTGTAGGTTTTACCACTTTTAAAATCAATGTTTAAGGCATTCATTGTATCTGAGAGATTTGGTGAAGATGTCCAATAGTGATCACTTGCAACATTTTTAAATCCAACTCTTATAGCTGGATCAAATCTTTTTTCATCTACTATAGATTTTAGTTCTTTTACTCTTGGTAAGTACCAATCATCATACCCTGCAAAAACTAAACTTCGACAATATTGTTTTGCATCTTTACGATTTTTTCTTATAGTTTTAGCATCAAGATTATCTTGCCACATCAAGCCTGTGCTCTTATCCAACACTAATTCTTTTGAATCATCTCTGATTAAAGCTATAGCTACCTTTGGTTTTACTTCTTCTTTTTGAATTTTTGGTGATCTACCTAAATTTATTTCGTAAGAAAAAAGAGCAGTAGTTATTAGTATGATTTGTAGTGGTTTATTTATCATTTTATAAGTCTTTGTATATTTAAGCTATGAAAAGTTGAACTTTTGTATTATATCAGATAATAGACTTATATATAAATAGCGTAGCATAGGGGTGAAGCAGATGTTTGATGGACTTTATTTTCAACACCCATATGTAGCGCTTGTGCTTATACTTTTTATTCTTTGTGCAATTATTTGTAAGATGAAAATACCATCTTTTTATTTCCCCCATATCGCAAAGTTTATGAAATTATCAAGCGGTGGATCTAAGCTTCTACTCTTTTTAAAGTGGCTTAGCCTTGTGATGCTTATAATTTCACTTATGTCTCCTGTAAAAGATGAACCTTATGAGCTAGAACCAAAAAAAGGTTATGAAATAGCTCTGATTCTTGATGCATCAGACTCTATGAAAGAGAAAGGTTTTGATGAAAATAACAGAAATTTAACTCGTTTTGACGCTGTAAAAGAGATAGTATCTGACTTTATTATAAGTAGAAAAAACGACAATATGGGCGTTGTTGTTTTTGGTACATACTCTTTTATAGCATCACCTCTAACTTATGATGCCAAGATCTTAAAAGATGTAGTATCAAATCTATATATCGGAATGGCTGGGCCATTTACCGCCCTTTTTGAGTCATTAGCTCAAGGTGTAAACCTACTCAAATCAGCCAAATCAACAACAAAAATTGCTATTTTACTCACTGATGGATATAACACTCCTGATAGTGAGTTTCCTATTGATATAGCCATTGATTTTGCTAAAAAATATGGTGTAAAAGTTTATCCTATTGGTATAGGAAGACCTCATGAGTACAATCAAAAGATGCTCTCTTACATTGCAAAACAAACAGGAGGAGTCTCCTTTGGGGCAGTAAATGCAAGTGAACTTAGCACTATATATGAAAAGATAAATGAGTTAGAAAAATCAGAGATAGATAATGAAACATTTAGTTTTTTAAGATATTTTTATATTATTCCTCTACTTATCTCATTTTTATCTTTACTCCTTTATATGTTTTTTAGAAATAAAAGAGGGTAACTTTAATGACTTTTTTACATCCTGAATTTTTCTTGCTTTTACTTCCTCCACTTATAATAGTTTACGCATATATATTGATAAAAAAAGAATCACATGAACACTTCTTCTCAAAAGAGATAATGGATAAGTTAAAAATAAACTCTAATTCACTCTCACTAAGAAAAAGAAATTCTCTCTTATTTTTAGCAGGATTACTTATTATAATAGCATCAACAGAACCAGTACTAAAAGAGGGATCTGTAAAGGTCAAGGCAATAGGTGGCGATATCATAATAGCCTTAGATATTTCAGACTCTATGTTGTGCGAGGATCTATATCCAAATAGGCTTGAGTTGGCTAAGAAAAAAGCTCTTGAGCTAATACAAAAAACTACAAAAGATAGAGTAGGAGTGCTAGCTTTTGCAAAAAATAGTTATCTTGTTTCTCCAATTAGTTTTGATAAAAAGACTGTCTCTTTTTTACTCTCAAAACTTGATACATCAAGCATAACTCAAAAAGGTACAGATATACTCACAATGCTAGGTACTGTAGCAGAGATTAAGACTACTGCAGATAAAAAATATCTGTTAATTTTAAGTGATGGCGGAGATGACAGAGATTTTTCGGCTGAGATAAACTTTGCAAAAGAAAAAGGCATCGTAGTTTTTGTTCTAGGCATGGGAACTGAGCTTGGTGCATCTATAAAGAAGCAAGATGGCCCTCTTATAAAATATAACAATGAGATCATAATATCAACACTAAATGAATCTATCTCTAAGCTTGCTACAGAGACCGGCGGTGTATATATTCAAAATACAACATCTTCACAGGATATTGATGTCATGTTTAATGAAATCATAAATAATTCTGAACATAAAGAGTTAAAAAGTCAGGAGATACAAAGGTATGAAGCCCTATTCCACTACCCAATAATACTAGCAATACTTATCTTACTCATTGCTTTTAACTCTGTTGAAAGAATCATTAAGCACAATATCTCAGCATCTATTTTTATATTCTTTTTATTAGTAGTAAACACTTCTCCTGTTATTGGAGATATGTTTGATTTTAAGGAGTTGGCAAAGGCAAAGAGGTTTTACGAAGCAAAAGATTACAATTCCTCTGCAAAAATTTATGAAAAATATGCACAAAAGACTGATAATGCAGAGGCTTATTATAATACTGGAAATTCTTACTACAAACAAAAAGAGTATTTAAAAGCTTTAAGTGCTTACTCATTTGCAAGAGTTCTGGATAAAGAGTTAAAAGCTAAAAAGCTATCCAATATGGGTAATGCTCTTGTGCGCTTAGGTACTATAAATACTCTAGAGCGAGCAGTAAAACATTATGAAGTATCACTAAGGATCAAAGAAGATCTTCATACAAGAGAAAACTTAGAAGCTGTTTTAAAAGTTTTAGAAGAAAATAAAGAAGATGAACAAAAGCAAGATGAAGATATAGAATATAAAGAGCAAAAAACCGATGAAAGTGGTGACGATTCAGATGAAGCGAATGATGAAAACAATAAAAACAAAAACAAAAATTCTAAAAATAAAGATAAGTCAAAAAATAAAAAATCACAAGAGAAGATAAATCCCAATGATAAACAAAAGGAAGATTCTGATGATGCAAAAAATGATGAAGATAATAGTGACAAAAACTCAGATAATGACAATAACAATGATGCAAATCAAGAACAAGCAAAAGAGTTAAAAAATAAAGAAAAAAAAGAAGTTCAAAACAAAGGCGGTGATGCCAAGTCAGATTTAAAATCTAAAAAGATGAGTGATTTAGAAGAAATAAAATGGGTTGAGAAGTTAAACTCTAGGCAAAACACTTATCTCTATAGACTAAACAAAGAAAGAATTGAAAATGATAAAAAAAACGAAAAACCTTGGTAAAGTAAAAAATCATATAGTGGTAACAAATAAGAAGTCTATTTTTATGTAAGATCTAACGACGCATTTGTGCGCCGTTAGTTAAGTGTTTAAAAGATGCGCTAAACTCAAGTTGAGCAAGCGGAAACCCCTGGAGGGGTTGTAGGTTGTACTGATTCATTTGAAGCACCACCAGCTGCATTTACAGCTTCGATTGTAGCCCAAATAGATTCAGCAGCTGTTGCATATCTCTTTGCACTCTCACTAGTTGGATTTACAAAAGTAATAGGTTTACCTTCATCTCCACCAGTTCTGATACTTGATTCGATTGGAATCTCAGCAATTATTTTAGTATCGAACTCATCTGCCATTGGCTGTGATGTTCCTTTACCAAAGATATCATACTCAACACCAGTATCTGGCGCGATAAATCCACTCATATTCTCAACTATTCCAGCTATTGGAATATCAAGTTTTTTAAACATATCTAATGAACGACGAGAATCATCAATAGAGACAGCTTGAGGAGTAGTTACAACAAGTCCTGCAGTCACTGGTACACTTTGAGCAAGAGTTAGTTGTGCATCACCAGTTCCTGGTGGCATATCGATAACTAAACAGTCTAGTTCTGACCAAAGAATATCTCTTAAAAACTGCTCGATTGCCTTCATAATCATAGCACCACGCCACATAAGAGATTGTCCCTCTTCCATAAGTGAACCCATAGACATAACTTCAATGCCATAAGCTTTTATAGGAAGAACTTTGTTTCCATTGATCTCTGGCTTGATATCTGATATACCCATCATACGAGGAATATTTGGACCATAGATGTCAGCATCTAAGAGCCCCACTTTTTTGCCCTGAGCCGCAAGTGCTATAGCAATATTTACAGATGTAGTTGACTTACCAACTCCACCTTTTCCAGAACTCACCATCAAAAAGTTTTTAACTTGTGGAGCTATGTTTTTGCTCTTTGGTTTTGGAGCTTCTGGCATTTTTGGAGCTTTGATGTTACATGTAACATTTGCCACGCCTACAGCTTTTAGCTCTTTAGTTGCATCGTCAGTTATCTGCTTTGCAACTTCAGGTGCACTCGATGTTATCTCTACATTGAAACTAACATCATTGCCCTTAATCTCTATACTATTTACAAAACCAAAAGTCACTATATCCTTAGTAAAACCCGGATACATAACTTTTGATAGTGCTGAATTTACTATTTCATTAGTCATTTTTAAATATTTCCTTTTTATTAATTTGTTACACTATTAGGAAGTGAGGCTGAAGTCTCACTTCCGAAAAGCCCTGATACAACTAACACTTAGCATCAATGTAAGAACTATATCATATCTAAATAAGACAAAAATTGTCCTATATCAATTAACTCTTTTTTTTAAGCCAAAGACTCGGCTTCTTCTCTCTCTTTTGCTTCTCTTTCTTTGTTTTCTCTTGAGATCTGCTCTATAGCTTCTGGATTATCCATAATATTTTGAGTTATTTTGTAAGAACAAAACTTTGGTCCACACATCGAACAAAACTCTGCTTCTTTAAAAACATCTTGCGGAAGTGTTTCATCGTGGTACTCTCTAGCTCTCTCGCTGTCAAGTGCTAACTCAAACTGTCTCTCCCAGTCAAAAGCATATCTAGCGTCACTCATCTCATCATCTATATCTCTAGCTCCCTTGCGACCTCTTGCGATATCTGCCGCATGTGCTGCAATCTTGTAAGCTATGATGCCTTCACGAACATCATTTGCATTTGGAAGACCTAAATGCTCTTTTGGTGTTACATAACAGAGCATACTAGCACCATGCCAACCGCCAACCGCAGCACCAATAGCTGAAGATATATGATCATATCCAGCAGCAATGTCTGTAACTAATGGTCCAAGTATATAAAATGGAGCTTCATGGCAAAGCTCACGTTGAAGCTTCATGTTTCTCTCAATTTGGTTTAGTGGAACATGCCCAGGACCCTCTATCATGATCTGAACATTTTTCTCCCACGCCCGGAGTGTGAGTTCACCTAAAACTTTAAGCTCACCTAGTTGTGCATCATCAGATGCATCTGCTAAACAGCCAGGACGAAGAGAGTCTCCTAAACTAAGTGCTACATCATACTTTGCACAGATATCTAAAATATCATCAAAAGCTGTATAGAAAGGGTTTTCTCTATGGTAGTGCATCATCCATGCAGCCATAAGTGAGCCACCACGACTTACTATTCCCATCTTTCGCTTTGCAATCTTTGGCATAGTCTCTAGCAAAAAACCAGCATGTACTGTAAAGTAGCTCACACCCTGTTTTGCTTGGCGCTCTAAAACTTCAAGCATAACTTCGATGCTGAGATCTTCTATCTTATTTCCTACATCGTGAAGTATTTGATAGATAGGAACTGTACCTATTGGTATCTTTGAAGATGCAATGACTGCTCTTCTTATCTCATCTAAATCTCCTCCAGTTGAGAGATCCATAGCAGTATCAGCTTTGTAGTGTTGCGATACTTGCATTTTTTCAACTTCACCTGCAACATCAGATGCAATAGCAGATGAGCCGATATTTGCATTTATCTTACACTTTACTGCTATTCCTATAGCCATTGGCTCTAAAGATGTGTGATTTACATTTGCAGGGATGATTAGTCGCCCTCTTGCTATCTCACTTCTTACAAGTTCAGGGGATAGGTCTTCTACTTTTGCAACATACTCCATCTCCTCAGTAATTATACCCTTCTTTGCATAATACATCTGAGTTTTTACAGAGTCATTTTGGCGTTTTTTTACCCATGAAGTCCTCATATTTTCTCCTTAATTTTTATACAAATCCTTAAATCATATTATGGAGATGCATCTTTGCAACTTATCTAAAAGAATGTGCAAATATAATCAAATAAAGTTAAAGTAGCATTAAGTTACTAAACAAATAAATCTTCAAAGTTACTCTAGCACTCTAGTTTTAAAAAAAAGAGAAAAAAAAGCTTTGTCTGTGTATAATTTCGTAACACTTTTATATACGAGGAGCATATTTGGCTGATATTACACTTATTTTACTAGCCGCTGGGAGTTCTAGTCGCTTTGATTGCGACGTTAAGAAACAGTGGTTGCGTATTGAGAATGAGCCTTTATGGCAATTTGTCGCTCGTAAGTGTGTAGAAACTAAACTTTTTAGTAAAATAATTATTACCTCTTCAAAAGATGACATCGCCTTTATGAAGTTTTATGACTCATTTACATTTGTAGAGGGTTCTACCACAAGAGGAAAATCTCTTAAAAATGCTCTTAGTGAAGTTAGTAGCGAGTATGTTCTCGTTAGTGATATAGCAAGACCTTGCATAGATGAGAGCTTTTTAAAGTCAATCATATCTCATGCTTTTACCGCAGATTGTGTGGTTCCCTATCTTAGTGTTAATGACACTATTGTTTATGAAGATAAAACCATAGATAGAGAAAAAGTTAAAAGAATCCAAACTCCTCAACTCTCAAAAACTAAAGTCCTAAAATCAGCATTAGATACAGAAATAGAGTACACAGATGAGAGCAGCGCTATAGTTGCCTTTGGTGGGTCAAGAAAATTTATCCACGGCATGGCTGATGCTGATAAAATTACATACGCTAAAGACTTAAAAAAACTTCCATGCCTTACACCTCCATCAAACGACACCTTCGTTGGTACTGGCTTTGATGTTCATGCATTTGAAGATAAAAAAGAGATGCATCTTTGTGGAGTAAAGATTGATTCAGAGTTTGGTTTTAAAGCACATAGTGATGGCGATGTAGCTATTCATGCTCTTATTGATGCACTTCTTGGTGCTAGTGGCATGGGGGATATAGGAGAAATGTTTCCTGATAATAGCGATGAGTACAAAAATATAGACTCTAAAGTGCTTCTTACTAAAGTTTGCACAAAGATAAAAGAGTTTGGTTTTGTTATAATAAATGTAGATATAACTATAGCTGCTCAAACACCGCGCATTGGTAGCTATAAGTTTGCTATGCGTGAGACAATAGCTGCTATTTTAGGATGTGAGAATTCTAGAGTAAACATAAAAGCTACAACAACTGAGCAACTCGGCTTTATAGGTCGAAGTGAAGGCGTTGGAGTTATTGCAAATGCAAATTTAAAATATTTTGATTGGACGAAAATTTGAAGATATTAATTATAGAAAACGAAGTTTATTTAGCACAAAGTATTGCTACAAAGCTAGGCGATTTAGGTCATGTATGTGAACTGTGTACATCTACAAAAGATGCTATAAAGAGTAACAATTATGATGTTGTCCTTCTCTCAACCAACATAAACGGACAAGATTTTAACCCTGTCATAGAGACCTTTAGAAGTGCCATAATTATTCTTATGGTTTCTTATATATCAAATGACACTGTCTCAAAACCACTTAGTGCAGGGGCTAAAGACTATATACTAAAACCCTTTATGATAGAAGAGTTAGTCAGAAAGATAAACCACTATCAAGATTATGAAAAACTAAAAAAGAGAGATGTAGCTTACAAAAAATACCTAACTCACTCTTTTTCAACTCTAACTCATGAGTATGATCATGACTCTATAGAACTACCTATTTTTATCTCTTCTTCATTTCAAAAGCACTCTGATGCTTTTGCTTTTGAACATGCTTATGAAAAAGATCTACCTATTTACTTTATAACTCTGAGTGATCCTAAAGCTATAAGTGAGATAGAGTCACTAAATCAAGATGCAATTCTCTACATAATAGACTATCAAACGCTAAAAAAAGGGGACAAGAAGACTTTTTGTTCTCTTATTGCCAATAAAAAGGCTATAGTCTCTAGTACAGACAAGATAGAAAATGTAGAACACCGCGTCTTAGAGATAAAGAGTGAAAACAACATTTTTGATCAAGGCGATATTTTACCGATAGAAGATTATGTAAAGTATATTGTGCTCAATTATCAGTACAAGTTTCCAGATATAGAATTATCTAAGAAGCTAGGCATCAGCCGTAAAAGTTTATGGGAAAAACGAAAGAAATATGACATCATCAAGAAAAAATAAAACTCTTCTCATAGATGAAGAAGCTGCATCTGCTTTAGAGTTACTAAAAGATGGGTTGTTACTTCCTGCTACTTCTCTAATGGGATCAAAAGAGAGTCAAAGTGTATTAGAAACTGGTCTAATAAATGGAAAAACATTTCCTTTTCCTTTTATCTTAGCTCCATCAGGAAAGAAAAACGCAAAAGTTTTAAAGAGCCTTGAAGTTGGAGAAGAGCTAACTATACTCTTCAAGGATAAACCTTTTGCAACTCTTATAGTAGATGAAGTTTTTCCTATAGATCCAAGTGAGAGGATTAGACACATTTATGGGACTGATGATATTAGCCATCCTGGTGTTGCTGCGACTATAAATAGGCTTGGCACACTTGGAGTTTGTGGAGATTACACTCTTTGCAATGAGTCTTCAAGTAAGATTAAAGAGAGTATAAAAAATGCTCAACTTGCCATAGCAGCAAAGCATACCACATCACTTGTAATGGCTGCAAATCCTCTACATCGCGCTCATGAGAGGCTCATAAGACATAGTCTTGAAGACACAGATCTACTAGTTATATTTTTACTAAAATCATATACAGAGTCAAATTTAGATTATGAAACGAGAAAAGAGACACTTGACTTTTTTATAAACAACTATCTTACAAAAAATCATGTTTTAGTAGTTCCACTAGACAATAGTTATATATTTGGTGGATACAATGAGATCATTATAGACGCAATAGTTGCTAAAAACTATGGAACAGATAGACTCACAATTGGTCGAAATCATGCTGGACTTGGTATGTTTTATGATTGTAATTCAGACAAATCTATTATAGATAAAGTGATTGGAATAGATATAGAGATAAACATAGCGAGCGAATATGTCTACTGTGATAAATGTACTACACTAGTTAGTAAAAACACTTGTCCACATGGGCAACACCACCAAATCTCTTACAACTCAAACTCCATACTAGAACTTTTAGAGTTAGGTCTTTTACCTCCTACTATTTTGGTAAGAAAAGAGATATCAGCTCATATACTCTCAAAACTTTTTCCAAAAAGATTTAAAAATCTAGAAAAACTATACTATGACATCCTTCCAATAGAGGGACTTTTAGAAGAGCGAACAGAGAAAGATTTTTATCTAGAACTTATGAAACTCTACCAAACAACATCACTTACTTAGGATTTTTATTTTGAATTGGTTTTTTTTAACATTGGGATATAGCGGACTCTTCCCAAAAGCACCTGGGACTATGGGAAGCTTTGTAGCTCTGATTTTAGGCATATTAGTACTTATGTTTTTTACAGTAGAGACTCTTTTTTTAGCAACAGTTCTCATTAGTATCATAGCTATCCGAGAGATAAATAAGTATGAAGAGAAAACTAAGATCCATGATGATACGCGCATTGTAATTGATGAGTTAGCAGGAATGTGGTTTGCACTAAGTGTGGCTCCTGCTATGAGTATCTCAATGGGTGAGATAACAAACTTTGAAAATGGTTTTTTGATCCAAGCCCTACTTTCATTTGCACTCTTTAGATATTTTGACATCAAAAAACCATCTATTATCGGTCGCATAGACAGAGAGGTAAAGGGTGGTATTGGAGTTATGGGCGATGATATCATCGCAGGTTTTGCAGCTGGAATATCAAGTGCTATTATATGGCAAGGGTGGTTACAGATTCAAGGTATTATGTAAAAACTATCTCTTTCATCTAAACTCCTCACACCTGCTTCTGCTATTTATTCCACCTCTAGAGAGGATGGAACGAGAAATAAAACCTAAATATTCAAAGGGTCACTTGAGGGTTCTATCTCTTGGAAATCTTCTATAATGTTTGCAAACATCTTCTTAGTCTTGTTAGCTTTTTTAATATAGTCATCAAAAATAGCTTTAGAAGCAGAGAAGGCTTCACCTAGCTCTTTATATATCATGATACGACCATTTATGTGCTTGTCTATCTCAGTAAATGCATCTTTTAGATACTCTTTTCTTGTTGTATGTCTAAATAGAGCTCTAACCATTTTCGTGCGCTCTTTTATAGGTATGGACTCATCTATGGCCTCTGCAATTCTCTTGATATCTAATCTTGAGAGATAGATTCCGCTAATGGCTGGGGATAAGAGTTTTGAAGTTAATGCATCTACAAACTGTGGAACTGGCTCTTCATCTTCCTTATCACCTGCATCTTGGTCGTTCAATTTTTCATCATCTAGTGAGCAGTTATCACTTACAAACTTATCAAACTCTGCACGAAGATCGCTAAAATCATCTTTTTTCATCTAATTTTTCCTTATTTTATAGTTTTATAAACTTGGGATGCTAGTTTTTCTATCATATCATCATAACTTGTGTAGCTGGCATCTAGTTCTTTTGCTCTTTTTTTAAGAGCTGAGAACTCTTTTGTATTTTTCATATCAAACGACTCTTTTGGTAACTTCTCTATCATACTTAAAGAGTCAAATATTGAGAAATCAAGTAGAGCATCATACTCTGCTAGATCTAGATTCATTTGGCTAGTTATTCTATTTATATCTGCATCTTTTATCTCTAGTTCTTTGGTAAAATTCATCAAGTTCTCAAGATTTTCATCAAAATAACTAATATCAAACCCGCAAGAGAGATATGAAAAAGCTTTAGCATGTGAAGATGTCCCAATCATCGCAATTTTTGAGACTCTTAGATCTTTTAGGTGCTCAACTAAAACTCTAATGCTAAAGATATCTCCCCGCAAGCATTCAACCTCTCTAAAAACTATGTCACACATTCCAGTTTTTTTAACAAGAGATGATGCCTCATCTAGTAGATCTAGTATCTCTTGTACATATTCGTTTGATATTACTGCTCCACTTACCTCTGACTTTTTCATATTTGAGAGAGTAAAGTATAGATCATCTTCGCGGATATTCATCGGTATCATCATCACATCATCACTATTTGCTTTAAACATCTTGTTTATAACTGCACTAAACCTACTCACTCCAGCATGCTCGCCTATGAAACCAAATAGTTTAGTCTTTTTGCTTATCGTATTTGCACTGTTCATCATAACTACATATCCTCACTTATGCCCCAAAGTTCGCGAGCCTCTTCTTCTTCTGCCTTACATCTATAACACATCTTCTCATCAGAATTTGTACTAAAGATGATGTTACACTCATCACATCTTCGTACATTAAAAGATACAAGATTTTGCACAGCTGGCTCAAAAAATTCTTTTACTTTATATGTGCCACTAAGAGTGATAGCGTTAGGCGCACAAACATCATGGCAAACACTACACTTTATGCAAAGCAGTGGATCAAAATCTATCTTAGAATTTTTTATGTCCGAGCTAAGTGCTCCTGTTGGACAGACTCTATAACACATTTGACAAGCTGTACAACTATCCTCATCAAGGAGTTTTTGCGAAGTAAAACTTAACTCATTTGCATCTATAACATGGTAAGTAGATGGTTTTTCTACTCTCTTTATAGAGCTATAAAGCAGTTTTCTTCTATGTGTGATTCTTTTTTTTCTAAGAAGTTCTATATCTTCTTTTTGCAAGGTATGCTCAACTAACTCATCAGTAGCTTTTTTAACTTCACCCTCAAATGAATGTTTCGCTTTTGCAACATTACCAAGTGTAATGGAGCTAAAAAACTCTCTTCTGTTACTTAGTTTTTCTAGCTCTTTTGCTTCATAGCATAGATCTTTAAGACTAATTTTAGCCTCACTCTCCATAGCCCCTAAAACATAAGAAGCCTCTTCATAGTTTTTAATTATCTGAAGTTTACATTTGTGAGCAATTGCACAATTGTCGCAATGCCCTAGATCTAGCACAATCTCTTTTTTTAAAACTGCAAGTGAGATCATATACTCAACACTCAAAGCTGCAATACAAGGAACATTCTTAGCACAAGAAATAAGGTTTTCCTCGCCATCTATAAACTCAAAGAAAAACTCACTAGCACTAAAGTTATCTAAAGATAGTGCTTCACTCGGACATATCGCATCACAAGCACCACAACCAACACATGCTGAGAAGTTTATGGATGGTAGTGGATTGTTTGCTACTACTATTGCATCAGTTGGACAGATTAGCTCGCACTTGTTGCACTGACTCTCTCTTGCAAGAGAGCGGACACACTTGCTAGCACTAAGAGAGATTAATGACATTTGCTTATATCATCTCTCTTTGTTTTATCTCATCTACTAAGTACTCATGATCACTTAGTAAAAATTCTAGTGCCATCTCTGCAGCATCATAATAGAGCGGAGTTCTTGCCTCATACTTCATATTTATAAGATAGAGTGGTGCCCATTTTACTAGGTGCTTTTGTAAAAACTCTAACTCTACTGCTCTTATCTCTGCCACTGAGATCATTTCACCATCTTCTAGTGCTTTTGATTCTGCCTGACATAGATGATGCATAAATTCAAACTCTATTCCTATATGATCTGATGAAACTGTTCTAGAAGCTTCGTAGTCAACCATAAAGTTGTAAGCGCTATACATATCAGTCACAGGATTAGCACCTCCAGTTTCTATCATCTGATCATCTCTTACATAAAAAGACTCATAAGGTATGAGATGAAGAATAGAGAGGTTTACAAAGTCAGGGTTTATATACTCAGCTAAGAGTTTCTCTTCTGAAATCTCATTTAGTGGTTCCCACTCTTTAAGTGTTGGAAAAAAATCTAAAACATTTTTATCTTTTTTTATCATTTTTAGCATCTCAACATCTAACTCTTGCATTAATATACGAGAGAGAAGTGCATAGATATTTACTCTAGATTTTGTTTGTTGCATTATTATAACCTTATATTATTTTATAGACTAAAACGAACTTGTCCGTTTCAGTGGCAGGGACAGATTGTCCCTTGCAACCCTCTAAAGCTACGAAAAACTCGTTTTTCGAGATTAATAAGGTTTTTAAAAGTGATGATTTTATCACGAAAGTCTGAAACTATCATTAGCTAGGTTGATTAGACTCATGATAGAGACTCATCGATGGAAATGCAAATTCTAATGAATTTTGCTCTAAAATCTGCATAATTTTAAATAAAACATCTTCTTTTACTTCAAGCCACTCATCCCAAACTACACTCTTTGAAAAACAGTATACCAGTATATTTATGCTAGAGGGTGCAAACTCATCAAGATAAACAAGTAGTGTCTTTTTTATACCTATCTCATCTTCTCTTGAGACAAGCTTTGAACTTCTAGTTGACTCATAGTTAAACTCTGTATTTACCGTAGCAATTTGTGGATGTTCTTCTAACATTTTTCGAATCTGTGCTACTGCATTTTTCAAATCTTCGCTCTTAGAGTCATACTTAACACCAACACTCATCTTTATCCTACGACCAAGTGAGCGTTTGTTCCAGTTTTTGACCTCTTTATTTGTAAGTATAGAGTTTGGAATAGCGATGATAGCATTATCAAAAGTTCTTAGCGTTGTAACTCTTAGACCAATCTCAACTACAGTTCCTTCTAAGCCATTTACAACGATCCAATCCCCTTGAGAGAAAACATCACTAAAGAGGATAGAGAGAGTTCCAAAAAAGTTAGCTAAAGAGTCTTTAGATGCAAGTGCAACTGCCAAACCACCGATGCCAAGACCTGAGAGGATTGCAGTTAGATCTGCACCAGCGAGATAGAGAACTATAAGTAAACCAATAACCATAATAATAAAGTTGATTATCTTAATACCAACATTTATAACTTCTCTTTTGATTTTTTTATCAACTGCTTGGATCTCATGTATCTTTATAAAGGCAATGTTGTTTACTACCTTATAAATCATAAACGTTAGCAAGATCGCATAAGAGATTTTAAAGAGCTCATTTAAAATACCGACGCCCGAAAAGTCATAATAGATAAAGATTAAAACCTCTATCCCTAAGAGGATCATCACAATCTCCATAGGTTTTCTGATACTTTTTAAAATATCTTGAGAGTATTTTTTCAAAGAGTGTATCTCAACTATAAAGGACTCTATTTTTATGTAGATATATGTGCGAAGAATATACATCAAAATTGAGACAACTATCATAAACAAAATCTTTACAACACTAAAACCATATGGCTCTATAATAGAGTTCACTTTTTGTGCAATGCTTGTATTATTTATAGAGATAACTGGATTTATGAGATTAAATTTTGAGTACTTATTTAACCTATACATCTTTTTTTCAAACATTGATAAGTACTTTAAGACATCAGCATTTATCTCTATAAGTGCATAATAATCTTTGATGTTTTGTTGAGCTTGTTTTAAGATTGCTGAGTCTTGATTTAGGGCTAAAATATCAAAATAATCAACACTAGTAAGTTCTGCATTGTACTCTTGATTTTTTGCAAACATTTCACTCATATAAGTTTGATACTCCACAAACTCCATATCATCTAAGGCTCTTAGGATGCTTTTTATCATATCACTTTGAGCATCTAAAAGTTTGTAAGACTTCACTAAGACCTCATCTCGTACTACAGCATAGTTATTTCCTAGACGCTTATTTAACTTGATAACTTTTTCTAATGCAAAGATTTCAGCATTAAAATTTTTATAGCTATTTATAAACTCTTCTTTATCTGTCAAAAACTCATCTAGTTTTTTTGAGTAAAGATTTTTTTGCTCTTGTGCAATGAGCATAATTTTCTCTTGAGTAGTATTGCTTTCATTCATCTGATGAATTAGACTAATTTGTTTAGAAAGAAAAGGCATCTGCGCAAATTTTGATTCTACAGCTAAAAGTGGCAGTGTTAAGATTACAAATATAATTAATTTTTTGATAAGTGACTCCTTAATTTTTCATAGATGTTTTTAACATCATTCTCCTAAGATAGGCTATCTTACTTTGAAGTGGTAGATCTTTTGGACAAACATCTTGACATCCCAAAAGTGTCATACAACCAAAAACACCATCTTCATCTCCGATAAGCTCATAATACTCTTCATCACTTCTTTTATCTCGTGGATCTAAATGATAACGTGCTATCTTGTTAAGCCCAACTGCACCAGTAAATGACGGTCTCATCTGAATAGTTCCACATCCAGCAACGCAACATCCACACTCAACACAACGATCAATCTCATAGATCTCATCAGCTAACTCAGGCTCCATACGCTCTTCAAGTTTGTCAAAGTTCATCTCGTTCTCTTTGTCATGTATCCAAGTCTCTAGATGCTCATTTAAGTTACGCATCCACTTTCCTGTGTGGATAGATAGATCTCCTATGAGCTCAAAAAGGGGAAGCGGTGCTAGAGTTATATGTTCATCAAGCTTAGCAGTAAGAGTTCGACAAGCCAGAGTTGGTCGCCCATTTACAAGCATTGCACAACTTCCACAAATACCAGCACGACAGACAAAGTCAAACTTCAAAGAGTTATCATGATGTTCTCTTATCTCATTTAAAACTATATAAAGCGTCATACCATCAGCTTCCTCAACTTCAAAAGTTTCCATCTCTGGAAAATCTTCTGGATCATTTGGATCAAACCGCAAGATGCTAATCTTTAAGAGTCGCTCTTTTTTCTCAAGACTCATATGTTTTCTCCAAATCTTTCATTTATCTCTCTATACTTCTTAGGTAGTTTATCCATAAAAGGCATGATTGCATCTTGAATAGCAAATCTATCTAAGCCCTCACCTTCTAGTTTTGATGTAATATTTTGCACTTTTTGCTCTCTAAGAGCTGTCATTGGATGATGTTTTGTCAAATCTTTGCCATAACCGCGAAATCCAGGAGCCATCTCCATAGTCTCAATATTTATCTGCTCATAACTCACACTCGGCATAGTCTGCTGTGGATCTGGCCATGAGGTGATAGTTCTCTTTAACCAATTTTCATCATCACGTGCTGGGAAATCTTCTCTTGAATGAGCACCTCTACTCTCTTGTCTTAGATATGCTCCAAGAGCGCAAGTCAGTGCCACTTTTATCATCTTTTGAGTTCTGTAAGCATTTACAAGAGCAGGATTTGCAGCTCGACTCTTTGATCGAAAGACTTCTATGTTTTTACTTCTAAGAAGAAGTTCTTCCAATTCATCCACTGCTTCTTTAAGCTCGATTCCATTTCTAAAGATCCCAACTTTTTCCATCATTATCTCTTCCATACGGCGACGAAGAACATAAGCGTCTTCTCCATTTTCATGGCTTAAAAGTTTGTCTAATTTCTCTTGTTCAGCTTGAACAAATGATTTTATCTTAGCACTATGAATCGTCATATCACTCTCTTTTGAGTCTAAAAAATCACTTATATACTCAGCTACCAACATCCCAGCTACAACGGTCTCACTAACAGAGTTTCCGCCAAGTCTGTTAAATCCGTGCAGATCCCAACAAGCTGCTTCTCCACAAGAATAAAGACCTTTCATAGTTTGAGATTCGCCTGTATATTTTGTTCTGATACCACCCATTGAGTAGTGTTGAGTTGGACGAACTGGGATCCAATCAACCGCTGGATCTATCCCTAAAAAGTTCTCACAGATCTCTTTTACTTCACGCAAATTTTTCTCAATATGCTCACGTCCAAGTATAGTGATATCAAGCCAAAGGTGATCTCCATATTTTGATTTTACGCCTTTGCCAGCTCTTATATGTTCAGTCATTCTTCTACTTACTACATCACGAGATGCAAGCTCTTTCTTCTCAGGTTCATAGTCTGGCATAAATCTATATCCATCTTTATCCAACAAAAGTCCACCATCTCCACGACAGCCCTCAGTTGTGAGTATTCCAACGGGAACTATTGCAGTTGGATGAAACTGAATTGCTTCCATATTTCCTAAAGTTGCAACTCCACTCTCTAACGCAATAGCTTGACCAATTCCTTGACAGATGATGGCATTTGTTGAGACACTATAGATGCGACCATATCCACCAGTTGCGATAGTTGTAGCTTTTGAGACATAGGCTACTAACTCGCCACTCATCAGGTTTCTTGCAACTGCACCATAACATTTTTGATTTTCATGTATAAGTGAAATTGCTTCAAGCCTCTCATGGATCTCAACATCTTGCTCATGAGCCTTGTTATCCATCGCGTAAAGCATTGAGTGACCAGTTCCATCAGAGGTATAGCAAGTTCGCCACTTTTTAGTTCCTCCAAAATCCCTAGCTGTTATAAGTCCGTGAGCCTCATCTTTTTCAGTGATGTTCACTTTTTTAGCATTTATGATAGCCTCTCTAGTTCCTCTATGAACTCTACTCCATGGAACTCCCCAATGTGCAAGCTCTCTTATCGCTTTTGGAGCACAGTGAGTAAACATACGAGCTACATCTTGATCAGCTCCCCAATCGCTCCCCTTTATGGTGTCTGAGAAGTGAACATCTTCATTGTCGCCCTCTCCCATCTTAGAGTTTGCCAAACTTGCTTGCATACCGCCTTGCGCTGCTGCAGAGTGAGATCTTTTTGGAGAAACAAGAGATAAAACAATAGCATCGTGACCTCTCTCTTTGACTCCCGTAGCCACTCTCAAACCTGCCAAACCACCGCCAATGATCAAAACATCTGTATATATAACTTTCATCTAGTGGACCTTCATATTTATAGTTGTAGATTGGTATCTTGTATCTGCTTGTAAGTCATTGGTGTAAGCTATGTATATGTATTTTGCAAGACTAAGTGAGCCTATTATTATGTAAAGAGCAATAAAAGCTTTCATCAAAAACTTAAATCTTCTTCTTGATGTTTTTGTGTTTTTACCCTCCATAAAGCCCCATTTTAGAGCTAGTCTATAGAGTCCTATAAAAGCGTGAGAAACAACTGATAAAAGAAGCAAAAAGTATAACGGTGCCATGTTTTGATTCACTACTCTAAAAGCAGATGCAAATGGTCCTATATTTTGTGGTTCTGCCATCATTGTATAAAGATGTACAGATCCGATAAAAAGCATAATAAAGCCACTAAGTATTTGAACGATCCACAAATGTGTATCCTCATGCTTAAAGCTAGTTATATGGTTTTTCATAAGCTTATGTTGTTTGTAATTGTTTGGAAATTTTTTAAGAGCAACGGCCGCATGAACTATAAATATCACAAAAATAGCCCCAGCAAAAAAAGAGATAATGCCTGGATATCTCTCTCCAAAAAAGTAGTAACCCTCAAACATGATAGTCACTCTATACATCATCTCATTACTAATTAATATGGAAGACTCAAAAAGTATATGTCCCATTATAAAAACACCCAAAATAAGTCCAGTAGCACTTTGCAATAGATCTAGTCTAGCTGGCATCTTATCTATCTTTTTACTCTTCATTTAGTCTCCAAAAATATCTTTTGATATAGTTTTGTAATTCTACTATAATAATCTTTTTTAAAAAAGTTATTGACTTAGAGCAACCACTTTTCTTTATAACTTATGTTAAAATGATTTTTTCAAGGAGTCATCATCACTTACACTATCATTCACACCATACATATTTTTTCGGTTTTTATCTATGGAGGTTTTTTATTTGTAGATATTCTTTTTTTATCTAAGATGCCTCAAACATTAAGCTCTGATGAGCATACAAAAGCTAGAGAATCTATCATGATTCATGTAAGAAAAGTTGTTCCAAAAGCTCTTATAGTTGCAGTTATAACTGGACTTTATATGTTTTTTGTAGTCTTTGGAGAGATACAAGATACTGGACCTTCATACTTTCAAGTTCTTCTAGGCATAAAAGCTACTTTAGGACTTTGGTTAGGTTTAAGAGGTGTAAATCAAGTCTTTTTCGGGATCCAACCTTGGGTATTTACAAGTCATCTTTTTCCTTTTACTTTAGTAGTTATTATCATATTATTATCACAACTAATGTATCTTTAAAATACTCATTTAATCACAAATTTATAATAAATACCTCTTTTTAACTTTTGTTTTATAAATATTTCTTATTTTTTAGCTAGAATGTAAGAACGATATAAAACATAAGGTCTGCACATGTTTTCAAATATAAGTATCCAAAAAAAGATGAACTTTTTCGTGTTGTTGGTGAGCATGTCTGTTTTAGCAGCTACTATTTTTATTTTTTGGGCTATGAGCCATATAGAATCAAAATATGAACACCTTCATAAAAACTCAATGTTAGGAGCCTTACACACTCTAGAAATTGAAAAAAACCTAAACTATATAAGTAGAACAACAAGAGACATTATGCTCGGTGGCGACTATGAGCATGATATGAAAAAGCTCTCAGAGTCCATACAGAGTATAGAAAAACATTTCTCGTCATTAGAGTCTATGATGAAAGATGATGACTCTTTAGTGATGGTCAAAGATGCAAAAACTTCTACAATGCTCTTTTTAAACAACTCTAACAAAATGATGGAATCACTTAGTAGCAATGATATAAAAAACAACAAAGTCGGCATATATGCAAAATATAAAAACGACTTAACACCCTTTGCGAACGCGTCAAGAGACTCATTTAAAAAGCTTGTTAAACATAAAAAAGAAGAGCTTACTAAGGATTCCAATTCTCTTGAAGATGAGTTAACTTTTTATAAGTTTTTCTCACTTGCAGGTGGTCTGCTTTTAGCTTTTGTAGTATTTATCTTGGCTCTTAGTATTAGAAAGTCCATCACAAGTGGTATTTCAGACTTTATCACTCTTATAACTCACGCTGCAAAAGGTGACTTCTCACACAAAGACAGTACAAAGTATAACAAAGAGACAGAGCTTGGTATCTTAGGAGCAGAACTCTCAACTCTCATAGGTCACATAAAAAAACTTATAAGAGAAACACACACAACTATAACCGAGGCTTCAAAAGGAGTCTTCACTCATAAAATATCCTCAGCAGATATGCAAGGAGAGTTTGTAGAAGCCCTAAAAAGTGTTGAGACAAGTATAGAATTTATGAAAGAACAGAGCCAAAAGGCGGCAAGAGATACTTTCAACTCAAAGCTAAGTGCAAAAAGTATAAATGTCTCAGAGTCTCTCTCGCTAATCATCAGCAATCTAAGAGAAAATATTGGTAATTTAAAAGAAGTCACAAAAGCCACAAAATCAGCTTCAAATCTTGCAATAAACTCTAGAGAAAACATCAACGAAATTGTCAACGAGCTAGTAGATTTAAGCGAGCAAGTAAGCGTCTCAAACCATAGTATAAGTGACCTAGCAAATCAAACAAATGATATCACTTCTATTATAGAACTTATAACAGACATAGCAGATCAAACAAACCTCCTTGCTCTAAATGCTGCCATAGAAGCAGCGCGTGCAGGTGAACATGGGCGAGGTTTTGCAGTAGTTGCTGATGAAGTTAGACAATTAGCGGAGAGAACTCACAAAGCTACAGGAGAGATCTCAGCTTCCATCAAGTCGCTACAACAAGAGATGAACGAGATCCAAGAGAGTTCTACTAAGATGAAAAGCACAGTTGAGTTCTCAGCATCAAAGATAAATGAATTTGAGGGAACTCTAGTTGAACTTAGCGATACTTCAAGCCAGATCGTTGACTACTCTTATGGGATGGAAAATTCTATATTTGTTGTTCTTGCAAAACTTGATCACATACTCTACAAGTCTCGTGCATACAACTCTGTTATGTCGCTAGATAGACTTCTAAACAACCAAACTCCGCATGATTGTAGTCTTGGGCAATGGTATGATAATGAGGGTAAAAAAAGATTCGCAACTACTTCAACATTTGCAAAGATCTCAAATCCTCACGCTACAGTTCACAACAGTGCAAATACAAACTTAGACTTCATAGACGCAGATGCCAAAGTCACAACGCTAAATAATGCAGACAACATCATTAAAAACTTCGACAACATGGAAGATGCATCAAACAAACTCTTTGAGCTGCTAGATGCAATGCTTGTGGAATCTAAGGGGATTAAGACACAAGAGTCTTAGTCTCTTTTTAGCAAATGAGGTTTCAACCTAGTAAATAAACTCCAAAACCACACAGAGCAAAGTTCTCTCTCTAGCTCCAATGCTCCGCGTTGGAGTATATATATCTTTGTGCAGTTCTTATATCTATGCATTCCCACGCAGAGGAGACTGTGAAAGAACTTCTTCTTTGCAGTCTCATTTTTCTAAATAAATAAGACAATTATTTCTAAATCTGTATATGATATTTTTTTTGAAAATAAAGATCGTATATTGCATATTATTGGTGA
>Ga0172382_10002795_pt1 | contig 28444 bp, 27 predicted proteins | sample Leawel138RmetaG_FD_122245 | JGI IMG/M metagenome (GOLD analysis project Ga0172382, IMG submission 122245) | Leachate microbial communities from a municipal landfill in Southern Ontario, Canada - Leachate well 138R metaG | ecosystem: Engineered > Solid waste > Landfill > Unclassified | place...
TATTCAGCCAAAGCAGCGGTTGCAGCTCACTGCTAAACGGCTCACCCATGGTTAATGTCGGCGGGATGGTGCCATTTAGCGTCCAAGCAAAACGCAAGCGCCGACAGTTATGATCGCTGCGCGGCAACACCTGACCCAATGGCCAACAAATCGCAGCGACACCGACCTCAGCCGGTTGTGGATCAGCTCGATCCGCTTTACCACTGTGTCGATCACGATGATTTAACACATCATGCACTTGCAAGAGTAACGGCGTGGCTGAGGCTAAACCAAACTGTCCTGGCACTGGCGTGCCATCCGGGCGGCCAATCCACACGCCAATTAAATAGCGCGAACTGACGCCCACCGCCCACGCATCACGAAAGCCATAGCTGGTACCGGTTTTCCAGGCTAAGGGCGCACGTTCGACCAGTTGCGCACGCGGATCCAGATCAGGGCGGCGTTGCCCCGATAAAATTCGACGCACAATCCATGCGGCTCCGGGCGACATCAGAGGCTTTTCTTGCAAGGCTTGTTGCGGCTGAAAACGTAACTGCGCCACTTTTCCCTGTCGAGCAAAGGCACTAAAACCGCTGACAACATCCTCTAAGCGACTACCGACGCCACCTAAAATTAACGTCAAATTAGGCTCTGCGCCTCGCGGTAATAATAAGGATAGACCGGCATTACGCAACTCAGCGGTAAAGCGCTTGGGGCCATAGACCTCTAAAAGTTGCACGACTGGCAGATTGAGCGAGCGCGACAAGGCTTGGCTCACCGATACCGGACCACTAAAACCTTGTGAGAAATTACCGGGACGATAATCCCCAGCATGACGCGGCACATCTTGCAGCAACGACTCGGAGTGAATTAAACCTTCATCCAGCGCCAACCCGTATAAAAAAGGTTTCAGGGTGGAGCCGGGGGAGCGTACCGCTTGGATCATATCGACATGGCCAAAACGCTGGCTATCTTGCAGATCCAGCGAGCCCAAATAGGCTTGCACCGCCATCGTTTCGTGTTCCACCACGAGAATCGCTGCCGAGGTGCGTTCGGGTAAACGCGCACGCCAACCCAGCAACATATCCTCCAAGCGCCGCTGCAAACTGGCGTCGATGGTGGTTTCTATCGCTGCCGGACTCTTGGCATGATTCAAACGTCGCGCCAATAACGGCGCTAAGGCGGGTTTATGGCGCGGTGCTAACCACACCGGTTCTTGCAAGGCATCATTAATTGCCGCCTGTGGCCAAGCCGCAAACTGCGCGAGCCGCTGCAAGATTTTATCGCGTGCGGCTTGCGCACGCTGCGGATGGCGGTCAGGGCGTAAACGACTGGGTGCTTGTGGCAATACCGCCAGCAACGCTGCTTCGGCGCGACTTAAGGTCTGAGGTGCTTTACCCAAATAGGCCCAGCTGGCCGCCGCCACACCTTCTAAGGTCCCGCCAAAGGGCGCGCGATTGAGATAGAGGGTGAGGATTTCATCTTTAGAACAATGCCATTCCAACTGTGCCGTGCGCCAGAGTTGGCGCAATTTACCGCGCAGCGTACGCGGGTGCGGGTCAAGCAAGCGTGCGACTTGCATCGATAAAGTGCTGCCGCCCGACACCACGCGTCCACCACTGAGGTTTTGCCACGCCGCGCGGGCAATCGAGAGCGGGTTAATCCCCGGGTGCTGATAAAACCAACGGTCCTCATAACCCAGCAAGGCTTCAATATAATAGGGCGAGACCTGCTCAATCCGCACTGGATAACGCCAGACACCATTATGATCAGCAAAGCGCCACAACGGCGTACCATCCTGCGCCAATACCACGCGCGCCATGTCATCTTTAGGTAACGGCAAAGGATCGACAGCATCAGCCAGCCAAAGCAGGGCGCAGAGCAGGACAACACCGCCACCGAGCCAGCGCCATTTATGCTGAAAATGAAATCCAAAGCGACGCCGCACCCGCACCCTCCGAAGACATTAGTAATTGAGTAAAGCTAACTATAGCTACAGGCTGAGTAGTTTAAGCGGAAAAGACCGCGTTGTTGTGGGAAAAGAAGCTGTCGCCGCCATCTGGCCAGAGCATCGAGGGGGTGCCGTTCTGGTTAGGTTGCTGCTGATTATGGGTGACGGTTATGTCTTAACTTAGCATCAGCATTAAACACTAATCCCACGGCCTTAAATCAACGATGGCGACTACTTCTGCAGTGTTTTTACGCATCAGTACCACCATATCTTGATTGTTGGCGCGTAGCGGTAGCCACGTATCGGCGCTGGGGTATTTGGCTAATACAGCCTTGATGCTCTCTGCTGAGTTGATTGCCGGCAAGACTGACAGCTCTAATAAGCGCTGCTGGATGGCGGTTTTTTGAGTGTTTAGGGGCTGATATAAATTAGGGCGCTGAGCAATGTCGACTCCGGCAAAAACTGACTCGAGCAAAATATCGCTTTTAGCTCCGCTCTCTGTAGGGCTCACCGCGGCAACCCATTGCGGGCCGAGTAAGGACGGTTGACGGTATTGCAACGCCGCTTCATTCAGCTTGCGTTCGTCAATATCGAGTATGCGCACTAAATCAAATCTATCTGCCGCAAAGACCAGCCATACTGGACGACCTTCGGCGACGGTGAATAAGCCGTAACCCAGCGCTACAGTTTGCAGTACAGCAATAACGGTTAAATCCATCACTAAGGTTTTTTTACCGACTTTGTAGACCAGCAGTGTCAATAACGGGCCGAGTACGACATCAACGACTAAAAGAATCAAAAAGATTTGGGTTACACCAACCGCTGTATGCAAGGGTGCTGGGTACCAGAGATAAAAAACGATGGCGATGACTGCTAAAGCAATCAAGGCAGAAATGGCGAGGTGAAGAGTAAAGGCTTTAATACGTGCGGTCATAATGTGCTGCTTTTAAGTATTGATATTTAAGGTAAAAATAACGCTAAGGTAAAAAGCGACAGTTGGCTGGTACATAACGAAAGGCATCAGCTGAAGCAATGGCGCAGCCCCAAACAATAGGTAGGCTCGATATAACTGCTGCTGAGGGTACACCACCGGTGACTGAACCGCTGCCGGGTGTCAGTAAAAGGGGCGCACTTAATATTGTGTCTAAGTCTGTTACGTATGTGATGCTAATACGGCCCTCGGGTAAAATTGGCGCAACCGAGTTAGCAGTCGCGGTGATGGCGATACTGGCGACGTACTTTGAAGGATTAAAGGTGTAAGTATATGAGTTTGCAGCTGAGGGGCCAGTTCCACTATAAGCAGCAATAGCTGAGGCTCCACTATTTGCAAGTGTTTCCATGACTGCTAATTTTGCTGAGGCGGCTAATATTAAACCTTCGGATACTTTAGTGCGTACTGTGTAATCTTGATAAGCAGGTAAGGCAACTGCTGCCAGTATGCCAATAATTGCCACCACAATCATCAGCTCGATTAAAGTAAAGCCTTTATAGTTATTAAGGTTAGCGTGCATGATGGAGTAATCCTTAATGCAAGTTAGGCATGATTGAAAAAATCGATTCTTAAAACAAAACGCCTCGTAATATTACGAGGCGTTTTGTTTACACTGCTGTAGTTAATATATAGCTATTAACGGCAGTTAGCAGGCGCATATTTAGCTTGTAATGTGCCGACAGTTGCATCAGCCATATTTCCTTCAGTTGCTGTAACTCGTGTTGCTGAAGCGCATGCCCAGTCGATTGCACCAGTAGTTCCCGCAGTCTGTGCAGCCGCTAAAGTTATGCTTGAGCCTGCTGCTGCAGTACGTACATATGGTGATAGTGTTAGTGTGTTTTCAGCCAGAACCACACCAACAGATGCTGGGTTGTATGCGATAGTTATTACACCAGTTGCGGCCATTTGAACGCTATTTACAAACTTACTGTTAGCACCAGTACCAGCATTTTGTGCATTCCAAGTAGTCACTACGCGTGCAAGATCGGCTGCTGAAGCAGAGCCTTCTGTTGCAATCATGACTTTTGCTGGTGCTGCTAAGCTTAAGCCTTCAGTGACTCGCGCACGAATAGTGTAATCCTGATACGCAGGCAACGCGATCGCCGCCAAAATACCAATAATCGCTACTACGATCATTAACTCAATGAGGGTAAAACCTTTTTGCATTTGTGCTTTCATTTTGAAGCTCCTGTTACTAATTTGATTGAAAGGCTGTGTGCCTTGATATTAATAAAGCAAAGGCTGTGCCAAGTTTGTTTTTTGTTGGTTTTTGGCTGTTGGTTTGGCACTGGTAGTGGCTGGGGTTACTAGAAAAATAGTATCTGCGCGCTGTGGCGTGGCGCTTGCTGGTTGAGTGTTGTTAGAAAGGCTGCTTCGCGGGCATGGCCCGCTCCTACAAAAGCATGCAGAAGCGTGGATTTATAACCTTAGGGTTTGGCGGGGCTTGTCAGGGTGTGACGTTTTTTGTCAGTGACTGCCGTATTGTGTTTGTCAAAATTATGCCGCGGCAGGCGGCTGGCAAGTATCTGCATAAAAAAGTCTAGAGAGTTTGGTGGTGAGGGGCGTTCTAGGCTATAAGTAGCCTTATTACACCCATAACACTGCGTGCAGGCAAAAAGCATGAATGATAGCGTTAATTTAACTGGACTGGCTCGGCAAATAGTGGACGCCGGCCTTCTCGATGAGAAAAAAACGCAGGATGCGCTGCAGCAGGCCAAGCGTAATCAAACCTCCTTGGTATCTTGGCTGGTACAAAATAAATTAGTCAAAAGCCAGACTTTAATGGAACTGGCCTCGGCGCAGTTTGGCGTTATCTATCTTGATTTAAATGCGGTCAATCCAGAGGTTTTTCCTAAAGAATTAATCAGCGAAAAACTGGCTCGTCAGCACCGAGTATTGCCGCTGTATAAACGTGGCAGCAAGCTCTATGTCGCCGTCTCTGATCCGAGCAGTTATCAGGCGCTGAAAGACATTCAATTCAGCACAGGGATGACGATTGAGCAGCTCTTGGTGGAAGACGAGAAGCTGGGGCGCGCCATTGATAAGCTCTATGAATCAGCAACGGGCGGCCTGGATGGCATGGATGATGCCGAACTGGATAGTTTGAGTTTGGAGCAAACTGAAGCTAAGGGCCCGCTAAAAGGTGACGAAATTGATGAAACGCCGGTGGTGCGTTTTGTGAATAAAATGCTGCTCGATGCGATTAAAGGCGGCTCTTCAGATTTACACTTTGAACCCTATGAGAAAATCTACCGTGTGCGCTTTCGGACTGATGGCGTCTTGCATGAAGTGGCGAAACCGCCGGTGCAGCTGCGCGATCGTATTTCTGCACGCTTAAAAATCATGGCCAGCATGGACATCTCCGAGCGGCGTAAACCCCAAGATGGGCGGATTAAGTTAAAGGTCACCGCCAATAAATCCATCGACTTCCGGGTCAATACCTTGCCGACGCTGTGGGGCGAGAAAATCGTGATGCGTATTCTCGATTCCAGCAGCGTAAAAATGGGCATTGATATGCTCGGCTATGAAGAAGAGCAGAAACAGCTGTATTTAGAGGCGCTGAATCAACCGCACGGACTGATTCTGGTCACCGGGCCGACCGGCTCGGGTAAGACCGTCTCCTTGTATACCGGCCTCAGTATTCTCAATACGGTTGATGTCAATATTTCTACCGTTGAAGATCCGGTGGAAATTAACCTTGAGGGGGTTAACCAAGTCAACGTTAACCCTAAACAAGGCATGGACTTTACCACGGCATTGCGCGCCTTTTTACGTCAAGACCCTGATGTGATTATGGTTGGTGAGATTCGCGACTTGGAAACCGCTGAGATTGCGATTAAAGCCGCGCAAACCGGGCACTTAGTGATGTCGACACTGCACACCAATAGTGCTGCAGAAACCTTGAACCGTTTGCGCAATATGGGCGTGGCTTCGTTTAACTTAGCCACGTCTTTGACCTTGATTATTGCTCAACGTTTGGCGCGTAAACTCTGTAGCTGTAAGCAAGAAATTGCCGTGCCGGATGAGGCGTTATTACATGAGGGTTTTACTCGCGAGCAAATTGGTACCTTTAAAGTGTATGAGGCTAAAGGCTGCGAGAACTGCCATGCCGGTTACAAAGGCCGCGTGGGTATCTATGAGGTGGTGAAAACGACGCCGGAGTTGCAAAGGATTATTATGGCCGACGGCAACTCGATGGAGATTAGTACGCAGATGCGCAAAGACGGCTTTAATAGTTTGCGCACCTCGGGGTTGCTGAAAGTGGTTCAAGGTATCACTAGCCTTGCCGAAGTTAACCGTGTCACTAAGGACTAGAGCATGGCTAAGAAAGCTCCAAAAACCAATATGTACAAATGGGAAGGCAAGAACCGTCAAGGCGCGGTGATGTCTGGGCAAATGTCTGGACAAGACTCTTCTCTGATTAAAGCTCAGTTGCGTAAACAAGGCATTAATCCCACTAAAGTGCGCAAAAAGAGCTTTGATATATTCAGCGCCGGCAAAAGAATCAAGCCGATGGACATTGCCATCTTTACTCGGCAAATGGCCACAATGATGAAGGCCGGTGTACCTTTATTGCAGTCTTTTGACATTATCGCTGAGGGGCTGGATAACCCGAACATGCGTAAATTGGTCGATACCTTGAAGAACGATGTGGCCGGCGGTAATAGCTTTGCGATCTCATTGCGTCGACATCCGTTGTATTTCGATGACCTGTATTGCAACTTGGTCGAGTCGGGTGAGCAGTCCGGTGCTTTGGAAACCTTGTTGGATCGTGTCGCAACCTATAAAGAAAAGACTGAGGCGTTAAAAGCAAAAATCAAAAAAGCCATGAACTATCCGCTGGCGGTGATTGCGGTTGCGGTGATTGTGACGGCAATCTTGCTGATTAAAGTGGTGCCGCAGTTCCAGGAAGTCTTTTCCAGCTTTGGCGCAGAGTTGCCGGCCTTTACTTTGTTTGTGATTGGAATCTCCGAGTACATCCAACACAGTGGCTGGATTATCGTGCTGGTCTTTGTTGCTGCGGTGTTTATCTTGCGGCGGCTGTACCGTACCTCGAAGAAGTTTCGTGATGGTTTGGATCGTGCTCTGCTGAAAGCACCGATCTTCGGCAATATTATTTATAACTCATCAGTGGCGCGTTTTGGCCGAACCTTGGCGACGACCTTTGCCGCCGGTGTGCCTTTGGTCGAAGCGCTCGATTCGGTAGCGGGCGCGACAGGTAATGTGGTGTTTAAGGAGGCGGTGATGAAAATCAAGGCGGACGTCTCCGGCGGTATGCAACTGAACTTTGCCATGCGCAGTACGGGCGTGTTTCCGTCGATGGTGTTGCAGATGACCTCGATTGGTGAAGAATCCGGTGCCTTGGATGAAATGCTGGATAAAGTCGCGACGCACTACGAAGCAGAAGTGGATAATGCTGTGGATGGCTTAACGGCGCTGATGGAGCCGCTGATTATGTCAGTGCTTGGCGTGTTGGTCGGCGGTTTGATTATCGCCATGTACCTGCCGATCTTCCAGTTGGGCGCGGTGGTGTAAAAGTGTGTTGGGGTCCCGCTGCTACAGAGGGTTTTGAGTTTTGCACGGTGTGTTTATGGATATTATTCAGTTTTGGAACAGCAATGTTGTCGTGTTTGCTCTGAGTGCGGCTGTTTTGGGTCTATTGGTAGGTAGTTTTTTAAATGTGGTGGTTTATCGTTTACCGCAGATGATGATGCGTGATTGGCGTCAGCAAGCGCGTGATGTGCTGGAGATGCCAGAAGAACAGAGCAAAGAAACCTTTAATTTAATCCTGCCGAACTCGCGCTGCCCGCACTGCAGTCATGAAATCAAACCCTGGGAAAATATTCCGCTGCTCAGTTGGTTGTTTTTACGTGGCAAATGCTCAGCCTGCAAACAGCCGATTAGTATGCGTTACCCGCTGGTCGAGCTGGCCTGTGGCGTGCTGTCAGCGGTAATTGCCTGGCGCTATGGTGTCAGCTGGGACGCCTTGGCGATGCTGGTGCTGACGTGGGGGCTGTTGGCGATGAGCTTGATTGATGCCGACCATCAGCTGTTACCCGATGCGTTAGTGCTGCCGCTGTTGTGGCTGGGACTGATCCTGAATAGCTTTGGCGTATTTGTGAGCTTATCTGATGCGGTGTGGGGCGCTGCTATTGGCTATATGAGTTTATGGTCGATTTTCTGGCTGTTTAAACTGGTGACTGGCAAGGAGGGCATGGGCTACGGTGATTTTAAATTGCTGGCCATGTTGGGCGCTTGGGGTGGCTGGCAAATTCTGCCATTGACCATTTTACTGTCCTCGGTGGTGGGGGCGGTATTAGGCGTGATTATTTTGCGTGTGCAGCGTAACAGTATCAGCAAGCCGATTCCTTTTGGACCCTATTTGGCTCTGGCCGGATGGATCGCTTTGCTCTGGGGCGATGAGATGACTAGCAGTTATTTGCAGTTTGCTGGGTTTTAATCTGCTTGCTGTGGGGCGTGGTGTGAATGGCATAAGTCAGCAGCCATAACGCTGCTTGCGATGAGTGGCTGTTTGCGCGGTAATTATGTGAAGCTCAAAGCAAAACGAGCCCGGAGTGGGCTCGTTGGCGGCTGCGTCAGTCTAAATCAAAATCATACTCTGCCAATTCTTTACGTAATCGGCGTTCCTCAAGCATGTTATCAATCACACGACGCTTGGTTAGATTGGTCTTCGCTGCCTCAGCAGGCGCTTCATCCTCAATCTCTTCAGCATCCTCTGCAATGAAATCATCATCATCTAATTCTAAATCTTCTTTACTCATGATTAGAGCCTCGCGCACGGGAGTTTCCGTTGGCGCACCTTATAACCATAAAAAAAGAATTGGTAAAAAAGATTTTTTCAATAGGTTGTTAGTATTTCAATTGTAAAAACTAATCGTCAGAGGTTTTCTGCTTAAACTCGCACAAATCTTCAATGCGACAACTGCCACAACGTGGCTTGCGCGCCTGACAGACATAGCGTCCATGCAGGATCAGCCAGTGGTGCGCATCCAATAAAAACGCCTTAGGGACGAATTTCAAAAGTTTCTTTTCTACCTCTAAAACAGTCTTGCCTGGCGCGATATTGGTGCGATTGCTGACTCGAAAAATATGCGTGTCGACGGCCATCGCCACTTGACCAAACGCAGTGTTGAGCACGACGTTCGCGGTTTTGCGACCGACGCCAGGTAATGCTTCCAACTCTTCACGTGTTTCCGGTACTTGACTGTTATGCCGTTCAATTAATAAACGACAGGTTTCCAACACGTTTTTAGTTTTGGTCGGGTACAGACCGATGGTTTTGGTATAGGCGCACAAGCCTTCGTAGCCGAGCGCGTACATGGCTTCTGGGGTGTTGGCCACTGGGAACAGTTTATCAGTGGCTTTATTGACGCCAACGTCGGTGGCTTGCGCAGAGAGGATCACCGCAATCAGCAGTTCGAAGGGTGAGCTGTAGTTCAGCTCTGTTTCAGGCTTGGGGTTGTCTTCTTGAAAGCGGCGGAAGATTTCGTAACGTTTGGCGGCATTCATTGGGCAGACTCAGTCAAAATAAAATCAAAGGCAGAGTTATAGGTTTATGGAGAGATGATACAGGTTTTGTGCTGAGGCTGTTTTGTTGGCTGTTTGCGCGGTTAGGCGGAGCTGGCAGGCAGCGGTCACAGGGATAGCTTCTGCAGCGGCGGGCAGGGTACCTCGGCCTGCAGACCGAGGTACCCTGTATGCATCGTGCTTGATTGACAACATGGCGCGCTGACTGGGCGCTTATTCTGCTTGCTGGGTGATATGCACAGTGCGTTGCGGGAAGGGGAAGCTAATGCCTTCACGGTCGAAGCTTTCTTTCATCTGTTCTTGGATGCTGAAGAACACACCCCAGAAGTCAGCACTTTTAGTCCACATACGCAGCGACAGATTGACTGAGTTATCGCCCAGAGATACTAAGTGCACGATAGCTGCGGGGTCTTTGAGTACCCGTTCGTCAGCGGCAGCAAGGCCCAAGAGGATCGCGCGGGCTTGTTTAATATCGTCGCCATAATCGATGCCAACGTTAATATCGACGCGGCGGGTCGGTTTGCGCGAGTAGTTGATGATGCTGCCGTTGGACAGTGCGCCATTGGGCAAAATAATGGTTTTGTTGTCGGCAGTGCGCAGCAAGGTGTGGAAAATTAGAATGCTTTCTACTGTGCCACCAACGCCTTGCGCTTCGATGTAATCACCGGCGCGGAAAGGCCGTAAAAACAAAATCAGCACGCCACCGGCAAAGTTAGCGAGGCTACCTTGTAAAGCGAGGCCTACAGCAAGCCCTGCAGTGCCGATGAGGGCGATAAAGGAAGTGGTTTGGATGCCTATCATGCTGGCGACGCTAAGTAGCAGGAGGATGCGTAGCATGGCGCTGAACAGTGAGCTTAAAAAACCGGTCAGCATCGCGTCGGCTTTGCGTTGTTGCAGGAAGTTAGCCAGTCCGTTAGTAATACGGCTGATCAGCCACCAGCCGATGGCAAGGGTAATCAGGGCGAAGAGGATATGACTGCCGTGTTCCACCAGCAGTGGTAGCCAGTTCGCTTTAGTCTCTTGTAACCAGGTTTCGATAGTGCTGTCTTGCATAGGAACTCTCTATTTTTCTCGGTTTGACGGCTATTTTACAGAGCTGGGTCGAGGATGAAAGTGTTGTTTTTGTTGGTTGAGGCGTTGGTTTTGTCATTGTAGATAGACCACGCTGATTGCCATGTTGCGCGTTCGGTCGGTCTTTGCTTGCTGCTATACTGCATTTTTTAATGATTTCAGTAAGGGTTCTTGTTTATGAGCACACAGCCTGCAGGCGCATTGTTGCATCCGCGTAACCGTCATCAAGGCCGTTATGACTTTGCTGCGTTGATTGCTGTTGAGCCGCGTTTAAAGGCTTTTATGATCATTAATCCCTATGGCAAGGAGAGCATCGATTTTGCTAACCCTGCCGCGGTACGTGTGTTTAATGCCGCCTTATTGAAGCAGCTGTATGGCATTAAGAACTGGCGCATTCCAGACGGCTATTTGTGTCCGCCGGTGCCGGGGCGTGCTGATTATATTCATGGCTTAGCGGATTTGTTGGCGCTGGACGGTCAAGGCGAGATTCCGCGAGGTGCTGATTTTACTGTGCTCGATGTGGGGACCGGTGCGAACTGTATTTATCCTTTGTTGGGGCAGCATGATTATGGCTGGCGTTTTATTGCCAGTGATATTGATCCGCAGGCGTTGGCTAGTGCCGCTGAGACGCTGGCAGCCAATGCTTTGGATAAGGTTATTGAGTTGCGCTTACAAAGTGATAAGTCGGCTTTTTTTAAAGGCGTGTTGCGTGCGGATGAGCGGGTGATCTGTACCTTATGTAATCCACCTTTTCATAGCAGCGCTGCTGAGGCGACGACCGGCAGTGAGCGTAAGTGGCGTAATTTAGGTAAGCAGGATCCACAGCGTAAGTTGTCGACGCTGAATTTCGGCGGCAAGAGCAATGAGTTGTGGTGTAAGGGTGGTGAGCTGACTTTTGTGCGCAATATGATCAAGGAAAGTAAAGACTACGCAGAGCAGGTATTGTGGTTTACCACCTTGGTGTCGAAATCGGCGCATATTCGTTTGCTGCAACGTGTGTTGAAGCAAGTCGGTGCTGTGGATGTACGAGTCTGCAGTATGGCGCAAGGACAGAAACAAAGCCGGTTTTTAGCCTGGAGTTTTCATAGCGCTGAACAGCGTCAGCGTGGGTTGCTTGCGGCGAAAAGCTAGGATTCACGGGCGGCTGGCCCGCGAATCCATTAATAGCTAGCTGAGTTAAATCCCTTGTGGGATTTCTTCGCCGCCGAGGGCTTCGAGCAGTTGTGGAATAAACTCCACGAAAGTCAGCATCATCAGAATAAAGCTGGCATCAAATTGACCGGCAGCATCATCGCCGCCGTCTTCTTCGGCTTGATCAAGCAATAGATCTTCGAAGCGCAGGCGCTTGATGGTGAGCTTGTCGTCGATTAGAAAGCTGAGCTTATCCTGCCAGGCTAACGTCAGTTGAGTCACCAGTTTGCCGGCCGCTAAGTGCATTTGCACTTCTTCGCTGGCAAGGTCTTCGCGTTTGATGCGGATAATACCGCCGTCTTCGGCGCTGTCACGTAACTCACACTCGTTGGTCAAAACTAAGCCGTGGCTGGCTTGGTGTTGTTTAACCCAATCGGTAAAGGTGGCAGTCGGCGCGACTTTAACCGCTATAGGGCGTACCGGTAAGCTGCCGAGTACTTCGCGCAAGGTTGATAACAACTCTTCAGCACGTTTAGCACTGGCAGTATCAACCAGAATCAAACCTTGTGCGGGCGCGATAACCGCGAATGTTTTGGAATGACGAATAAAGGCGCGAGGCAGAAGCGCTAAAGTGACTTCATCTTTAATTTGATCGCGTTCTTTTTTGTAAACTTTACGGCCTTCAGCGGCTTCGATTTCATCGGTTTTTTCTTTAACGGCATCGCGCACGACGCTGCCTGGCAACATACGCTCTTCAGTACGCGCGCAAATTAACAAGAATCCTTGGCCGCTGTGTACCAGTGGTGCGTCTTCGCCTTTACCAAAGGGGGCAACGAAACCATAGGTGGATAGTGTTTGGCTGCCACAAGGTAAAGCAGGCTTAGCGGCCAGTGCAGTTTCTAAAGCGTCAGCTGTTAAAGACGTGTCTGATGTTAAGCGGTACATCAGTAGGTTACGAAACCACATAAAAAACTCCAAAATTAACGTAAAAATTATACATGCAGCACGTGACGTGCAAGAAATAGCGCTTGGCGATCAATCACCGAAGACGTCTAGATAATAAATAAGCTGTATATAATATCAGTGATTGTCTGCTTAGGGCAGGCCGAGAGGTTAAAAACAGATGAGCTGTGCTCGAGTGTCTGTGTTGCATTTCTCGGCAGCCAAGAAGATAAGCAGGTCGCAAAGTATAGGACCGTTATCGAGCAAACGGCAGGGTAAATATGCTGTTTTTCCGATTTTACTGATATTGACCTGTTGTGTTACAGATTTATACGGTCGAGATTAATCGGTCTTATGCTGTGGGTTGGCGGTTAACGAGTAGGCGTTCTCAGCGTGCCGCGCTGAAAAGCAGAGGATTATTCGAAGTTTTGCTAAGTCCTTGGATTGATTATGAAAATAAATCAATTTAGTGCTTGCCAAAAGCAATTCTAGTGTCTAATATACGCACCACTTGAAGACACAAGGGTGATTAGCTCAGCTGGGAGAGCATCTGCCTTACAAGCAGAGGGTCGGCGGTTCGATCCCGTCATCACCCACCAAGTCTTTTAAGTATCGCGCAGTGGTAGTTCAGTTGGTTAGAATACCGGCCTGTCACGCCGGGGGTCGCGGGTTCGAGTCCCGTCCACTGCGCCATCTTACGAAAACCCGTTAAGTCTTTAAACGCTTAACGGGTTTTTTCGTTTCCGGGTTTTGAAAGTACTGCCTGCCTACTTATACATTGACTGTTCTTTTGGCATACGCCAAAGCCAATCATAAGTGCTGGCTTGGCGCGTGGGGTAGGCTGACTCCGCTGTCATTCGTTCGCTTCTAGGCGCATGGCTTTTTGATAGCTGCTTAGACTTTCAAGATTGTCAATATAGCTTTTAATATGCGGGTATTGGCTGCCACAATTGAGCATTTTCAGTGCGCCCTGCACGACAAACCCCAGCATAAAGTCTGCTCCAGTCAGGCGCTCGTCGACTAAGAACGTCTTGCCATCTAAATGATCATTTAAATAGGAAAAGACCTTGGTGAATTCTACTTCAGCATAGCTGTCGAGAAACTTCAGAGAGGTCCCGCATTTGCTTTCATACTGATTAAACACTTTTAGTAAAAATGGCAGCATTGCTGAACTTTCTGCAAAGTGCAGCCACTGTAAGTAGTCGCTGTATGTTGCCGATAGTTCATCCGGTGCCAACTGTGGCGCGAATTTTTTAATCAGTAACTCGACGATCGCACCCGACTCGGCAATGACCTTACCGTCGAGTTCAATCACCGGTGACTTACCCAGTGGGTGGATCGCCTTCAGTGATGGCGGTGCTAAGTGAGTGGTTGCATCACGCTGGTAAGTGATAAGTTCGTATGGCTGACCTATTTCCTCTAATAACCAGAGGATGCGGATCGAGCGTGAGGCATTGAGATGGTGAAGTTTTATCATGGTGCGAATTCCTTCTGGGCGATCACGCCGAGTCTTGCTGTAGATTGTTGATGATGTGCCCAGAGCGCTAAATGTTTTAGCGGTTGACTGTCTGATCTGAGCATCTCGCATTGTATGTTGCTGTTATGCGACCAGTCTACTATTTTATAATGATGCACAAATATAGCGGCCTATGCTTATCTGTATTGATAGCTCAGTACTGTTTCAGGTGTATCAAAAGTCAGTGGACTGTTATTGCCGTGCCGGTAAAAGTGTAACCAAGACGACAGGGTTGGGCGGCTTGAGTAAAGAGTTGTTATAATAAAGCCTACTTATTTGCCTTATTGGCTGTCTGGTTTTTGGTGCCTTATCCTGATGAAACAAAATTACGCTGATACTCGTCAACAGTTACTCGACACCGGTCACCGCATGATGGTAGTCAAAGGGTTCACTGGTGTTGGTCTTAATGAAATTCTGCAGGCTGCCGGCGTTCCTAAAGGCTCGTTTTACCACTATTTCAAGTCCAAAGAGCAATACGGGCAGTCTTTGCTTGAAGAGTATTTCCAGAGTTATCTGGCCGATATGGACCAGCGTTTTTCTGCGACCGATGTTAATGCACGTGAGCAGTTGATGGGCTACTGGCAGAAGTGGCTGCAGAGCTATTGTGAGCCGTGCGATGAGCAAACCTGCTTGGCGGTTAAGTTAAGTGCCGAGGTTGCCGATCTCTCAGAGGCTATGCGCATCACTTTGCGCGATGGTACGGATCAGGTGATGGAGCGCTTGACGCGCTGTATTGAGCAAGGGCAGCGTGAGGGTTCTTTACCTCAGAGTAATGCTCAGCACACCGCTACCGCGCTTTATCAGCTTTGGCTGGGGGCTAGTTTGTTAAGCAAATTGCATCGTAATAACTATCCGCTGGAAAGCGCGATGCTAACGACTGAAGCGATGCTGGCAGGCTGATTGAGCTTGATCGATGGCTTGGCTATCAGTGAGGCCAAGCTCAGCAACTATGATTGCTTGATCTGTTTTTACCCGCTATACACCTCTTCGTATTTTCTTTCTTATTTCTTAAATCATCCAGCTGACTCATATTCTTTGCCTGACAAGAGAGGCGTCTTAAGGGGTCATAAGTGTTTTATATTAATCTAGACGACTGGTCTAATTTTATATATAGTGCGCCCAGCAACACAATCAGCGTTGTCGACAGCGGGTACATGCTCGCTATATTGAGCTAGCGCTGCAGGCAGTTATTGGTCTTTAGCTGGCGTTGACTGTGTTAAAAAATTTACGCTTTTTAATAGTCGACTAGTCTATTTTAAGTGTTTGCTTTGCTATGTATAACTCGACGTATCGTTGCGTCATTAGGAAACAGAGAATGAAAACTGACAGCTTATTTCAACCGCTAACACTTGGACGTCATGTTCTGCAAAACCGCATTGTTCTACCGCCCTTAACGCGCTCGCGTAGCAGCCAGCCTGGAAATATCGCCAACGAGTTGATGGCAACTTATTACAAACAACGGGCGGGCGCAGGATTTATGATCACTGAGGGCACGCAAATCGAGCCGCGCGGACAGGGTTATGCGTGGACGCCGGGTATTTACAATCAGGCGCAGATCGACGGCTGGCGCAAAGTCACAGAGGCAGTGCATGACGCCGATAATATTATTTTTGCTCAGCTGTGGCATGTGGGGCGTGTGTCTCATACCTCATTGCAACCTGAAGGTGCTGCGCCAGTCGCGCCGTCAGCGATTGCCGCGAACAACGTTAAAGTCTTTATTGAGACTGGGCCGGGCGCAGGTGCTTTAGCCGATCCTTCCGCGCCTCGAGCATTAACCACTGCAGAAGTGAAAGAGTTGGTGCAGTTGTATGCACAGGCGGCTCGCAATGCATTAAGTGCGGGCTTCGACGGTGTGGAAATTCACTGTGCCAATGGCTATCTGGTCAACCAGTTTATCTCCGAGCATAGCAATCAGCGCGAAGATGAGTACGGTGGTTCGCTGCAGAATCGTTTGCGCTTTCTGCGAGAAGTTGTCACGGCTGTCGCTGACGTTGTCGGTGCTGATTGTTTGGGTGTGCGCTTTGCGCCTTTGTTTGCCAGTACCGCAGAAGATCGAGTCTATATGGGGCTACTTGAGGCCGATCCGCACACGACTTACATCGAAGCGATTAAGGTTCTGCAAGAAGCAGGTATTGCTTATTTGTCGATTGCTGAAGCGGACTGGGACAATGCTCCAGTATTGCCTGAGGACTTTCGTCGTGAGGTTAGACAGACGTTTAGTGGTCGCATTATTTATGCCGGTCGTTACACCGCAGAGCGTGGCGCGCAAACTTTAGAGGATGGTATGGGTGATTTGATTGCCTTTGGCCGCCCATTTATCGCCAACCCCGATCTGCCGCAGCGTATTGCCAATGGTTGGCCGCTAAACACTGTTGATCCTGCAACGATGTATGGCGGTACCGCGAAGGGTTACAGCGATTATTCTGCGTACCAAGAGTAACCCGTCCACGACGGCAGTCGTCATGACTGTAACGCTCGACTAGAGGCTTCATCGCGAAGCCTCTAGTGTTGTTAGCGTTGCTCCAGAGCGGAATGCAACCTGAGCTTGCTAGGCTCTGCTGGCGTGCTGTTTATTGGTTTGCGAGATATTCCAAGCGATGACTGAGCCAACAATAACAACACCGAGTATGTCGGTGAGTGTTTCTGGAACAATCAACATAAAGGCACCCGCAGCCAAGATAATGCGCATTAATGGATTAAGTTGGCTTTTAAAGTAGCCCTCAACCGCCGCACTTAAAGCGATAATACCAATGATCGCCGTAACCGTAACGCTGGCGATCACCCAGAAGCTTGGCAGAGGGAATTCTTTGCTGGTGACTAACGCATTGGTGGTATCGAGCATCAGCATTGCTGGGTTATAGACAAACATAAACGGCACAATAAAACCGGCCAAGGCCAGCTTTAACGACTGAAAGCCCGTTTTCATGGGGTCGCCGCCAGCAATTCCGGCACCGGCAAAAGAAGCTAAGGCCACTGGCGGGGTGATGTTAGCGAATAAACCAAAATAGAAGACAAACATGTGCGCGACTAAAATTGGAATATCAAAATTCGCTAGCGCAGGTGCAGCCATGGTGGCAGTAATAATATAGGCCGGGATCGAGGGTAAGCCCATACCCAGTAGCATGGAGGCCAGCATGGTGAAGAACAGGGTCAAGAATAATGAACCAGCGCCAACGCTCATAATGGCTGAGGTCAACACGCTACCAAAGCTGGTTAAGCTGACTACGCCGATAATAATACCGACCAACGCACAGGCAGACATCACCGCCAGCGATTGACGAGCACCATCGGCCAATGCCTCAAAAATATCAGCAATCGACATGCGCGTTGATTGGCGCAGGCTGCTGACAATAATCGTCAGAATAATGGTGTAAAAAGCCGAATAGCTAACCGGGACGTTATTAAACAAAAGAACGACTAAGCCAATAATAGGGAGCAGTAAGTGTCCGCGCGCTTTTAACACCTCTTTAACTTTCGGTAAGTCTTCTTTTGGAATACCTTTTAAATTGTCACGGCCGGCACGAAAGTGCACTTGAGCAATGACACCGAGATAATATAAAAGAGCCGGTAGTAGGGCTGCGAGGGCAATGGTGCCGTAACTGACGCCGGTGGTTTCCGCCATAATAAAGGCACTGGCACCCATGATTGGCGGCAAGATTTGTCCACCGACCGAGGCACTGGCTTCAACTGCACCAGCGAAGTTTTTGTCATAGCCAATTTTTTTCATTAACGGAATAGTAAAAGCACCGGTGCCGACCACGTTGGCTACGGCTGTACCGTTGATGCTGCCCATAAAACCGCTGGAAATGACCGCAACTTTTGCCGGTCCGCCTTGCTTATGGCCGGCTAAGGCCAGAGCTAAATCGTTAAATAATTGCCCCATGCCTGACTTTGCTAAAAAAGCGCCAAACAAAATAAACAAGAAAATAAAGGTTACCGATGCACCAATCGCCGAAGAGAAAATACCTTCTGTTTTTAAGTACATTTGTCCAAAAATATCACCCATATCAAAAGGGCGGGTCATTAGACGATCCGGCATAAACTCAAAGCTACTGATGAAGGGGTAGGCTAAGAAAATCAGCGCTAATAAAGGTAAACCCCAGCCCATAATGCGACGGGCTGATTCAAATACCAGCAACACCGTCATCATCGAAAAAATAATGTCGGTGGTGTTTGGAATACCGCCGCGCGTGGTGACAATATTTTGGTATTCCATAAAAAGATAGATTGCTGATGCAGCACTACCGATAAAGAGCAGCCAATCGAGCCACGATACGCGAGTACGGCTTGAGCTGTTAACCGCGGGGTAAAGTAAGAAAATCAGGCACAAGCCAATGCTGACGTGAGCACTACGCTGTAGTAACTCAGGCATTGGGTTGTAGGTGATATATAAGTGAAAAAGTGAATAAATAACGGCTAAAGCAAAGACAAAATAGCGTGTTTTAACATCTGCAAAAGTACGCAAAGCCGAGGATTTATCAAACTTTTCTAATAATGCTTCTTGTTGTGCCGCATCAATGGGTGCATCAAGGTCTTTCGAAGTAGTCATCACAGGACTCCTGTGTAAAGTAGTGCCAACGGGGTACCTGCATTACCTGAATCTGAATTTCTGCATAATCATTAAAGTCTTTAAAAATTGGCCAGGCACCCAGCTTGGTCAAGATAGTTGATTCAACATTACGCGAAATAATCCAGTTTATACGGGGTAGTAAACGGTCAACTTGATAGTGCAGCCAGCCATCTTTACTGGTGATTGTACCTTCATTGCTCGGCGTGCCGGCACCAAAGGTTTTGAAGTGCGAGGTGCTCAGTAAAAGTTGCTGATTGGCAGTTTGGTAGTGTTCTTGCCAAAGCTCTTTTTCTACCGAGTGAATCCACTGCAATGTAAAAGATTGCTCTGTTAAAACACATTGAAAATCTGTGCTGGAAATCTGTAAGGAGGCAATAGGACGACTGCTAATCATCAGACTGAGCGCTGTGATAGCGCCCAGTCCAACGAATACGTACTTATTTAGACGCTTGCTCAGCATAGTACTTCTTAGCACCTGGGTGCAGCGGAGCAACTAAGCCTTTTTGAGCGTTTTCAAGGGATACGTCTTTCATCGCTTGGTGAGAGTTACGTAAGTTATCAAGGTTTTCAAAGAAGGTTTTCGTCAGTTTGTAACCATCTTCTTCGCTCAGGTCAGCACGAACAATCAGAGCGTTCATAATCGCTGCGGTTGGAACAATCTCAGTATTGCCGTAGGTTTTAACTGGAATGTCCAAGGCAATAAAGTAGCTTTGATCTTTAGCAATTTTTTCGATGTTTTCTGGAAGAATCGAAACCATTTGCAGATCGAAGCCTTGCTCTAATTCCATCAGCGCCGCGTTAGGTAAACCACTGGTTAAGAATGCGGCGTCAAGCTTGCCACCTTTTAATGCATCTGCCGCTTCTGCGTAGCCTAAGTAGTCGACTTTAATGTCGTTATAGGTAATGCCGTGGCCATTAAGAATATTACGCGCGTTCACTTCTACGCCGGAGTTCTGTGCGCCAACTGCGACGCGCTTACCACGTAAATCTTCTAAGGTTTTAATCCCAGAGCGCTTCGATGTCACCACTTGTACATAGTTAGGGTAGAGCGCAGCGATCTGTTGGACGTTTTCAATTTTGTTTTTAAAACTGTTGGTGCCCGCTAATGCATCACTGAGCACATCACTCATAACAAAGGCCATTTCCACTTTGTTCTGGTTCATCAGGTTAATGTTTTCGACTGATGCACCGGTGGTTTGGGTTTTAGAGTTGACACTGTAGGTTTTATTATAAATTTCACCCAAGGTGGTCGCGATAATATTGTAAGGGCCTGATGCGCCGCCGGTAGCAATGGTAACAAAGCGCGTTTGCATTTTATTGTCTGCCACAGCGGGTGCGCTGGTGCTGGCTTCAGTGGCTGGGGTAACTGCTGCAGCAGGGGCTTTAGCGGGTTCTTCTTCAGACGAACACGCGGTTAAAAAGACAGCAAAACACAGACTAGTGAGTGCGAACTTAGCCGGGGTATATTTCATAGGAGTATGTCCACCTTGAGTTTTTATAGTTTTATGTAATGGGTCAATCAATTACTGCCCATTGCACGAGCAAGTAATTTTTACTGCTTTATAAGAATTAGTATCAGTCACAAATAAGAAAAAGACCACAGTCAATGGTCTCTTTTTGGCTGCATACTACGAATGGCGTACTGTTATGTGAATTTATCAGGATGTCTGGTCACCTTATCTACCGCAAATGCTATGTGTGGTTGCTAAATCTTTGAGCATCCAAACATCACAAGCACCGTGCAAGGTGCCTGCTAAAGGCTGATCGAGATGGGTGAAGCCTAGACTTTCATACAAACTAATGGCGGTCTGCATGGTGCTTAGCGTATCTAAGTAGCACTGTTGATAACCTTGTTCTTCGGCAAAAGCTAGGCACGCTCGGGTCAGCGCTTTACCAATGCCAAGTCCTTGACTGCTAGGTAATAAAAAGAGTTTTTTTAGTTCACAAATCTCACTGTAGTGCAGGAAGGGCGCAATACCTGCGCCGCCAACCACTTCTCCATTGACCAACGCGACTAAATATTGACTGCGATTGTCGACTAAGTAGTGCTGGCTCATGCAGGTGACTTCTGCGTCAGAAGGACCAAATCCCTCCCCAACAGCGCCGTACTGCGCACCCACGCGCTTAATAATGGCGCATATTTTGGCGTTGTGCTGCGCTTGAATAGGGAGGATCTGATACATGACGTGTGCCTAATTAAGCGAGAGTATTGGCTTGTTGCCATTCTGCAACTAATAGCCTGACCAATTCAGTCGCCGGTAACTCACGCGCTAGGGGTGCGGATTGTCCTGCCCAAAATGGTGCAAAGTCATAGCATCCCTGTGCGCTGGCGGCAGCATATAAAGCTTTGCCTGCGCTGTAAGTGGTTGGATAGCCCGGCAGTAATGCGTGCTTGTCAGCTAACTCTGCATGAAAGCGATTGGCTAAACCCCGTGCTGGACGACCGGAAATCACTGCAGTGACATCGGTTTTATAGGCGCGACTGCTTTTTAATTGCTCACGATAAGCCTGATTGGCCGCTGACTCAGGACATAAGATAAAGGCCGTGCCCATTTGTACAGCGCTTGCACCCATCGCCATCACTTGCGCGATGGCTTGACCACGCATAATGCCGCCAGCAGCAATCACCGGTAACGAGCATTCATCTTTTAACAATTGCAGCAAACTGAACAAGCCGAGCTTTACATCTTGAGCGGGATCAAAAACGCCTCGGTGCCCACCAGCTTCATGGCCTTGGGCAATCACGCCATGCAGTCCTGCTGCGCAAATTGCTTGAGCTTCAGCCACATTCGTCGCGCAGCCTAGTAATTTAATACCGGCTTGTTTGAGCGCTTGAATAAAAGCCGTGCTGGGTAAGCCAAAATGAAAGCTAACCACCGGTGGACGTTCTTCCAGCAACATATCCAGCATGGCTTGGTTGTCGAAAAAACTAGGGACGCCTGCCGAGAGGTGGCTAGGTGGTTGTGCAGAGAACTCAGAAAAATACGGTTGTAATAGCTTAAGCCATTGTTGCTCGCGAGCAGGATCAGAGATAGCGGGTTGATGACAAAAGAAGTTTGCATTAAACGGCTTCGAGGTGGCGTGTTTAAGCTGCTGAATTTGCTCGCGCGCTTGCTCTACATCGCAAATACCTAAGCCTAGCGAGCCTAATCCGCCAGCGTTAGAAACCGCCGCTGCCAGTGCTACCGTAGAAGTGCCAGCCATGGGTGCTTGGATAATTGGCAGTTGAATACCTAATTCAGTCAACAATGCATTGGGCATAATACGCTCCGTTTATTTTACATGAGCTAGAGCTTAGGTTTTTACTAGGCTCTAAGGACGTCTCTACCGTTAACCACTGGCGTACTTTGGGTAAGCCGAGAGCGATTATTATAGCCAGCACAATAATCACAGCGACTACTTTAGAGCTTCGACTAAAGCGTGGTGGTTTAGGCGTTTAATTCATCATGATTGCACAGTCTAGGCAGAATCTAAAAATTATTTAGATTTACTGAATAGGTGCAATAACAGCCAGATTCTAGCTTTTTGAGCGGATAAGTCACCTCGCATGATTAGATCTAGCGCTTGATTGCAGTCAATGGCCACGCTACCGGCAATCCGCTTAGCTGGCAGACACAAGCGCATGTGAATTTGTTATTTTTGTCACGAAAAGGCTACTGACTGTGGGCTTTGAAACGAAAAGATTACTTTAAAGGTTTTGAAAAGCTGCCGAGGGTTTTGTTATAGCCTGCACGAAAGTCAATCGAGCTGCTGATGGTGGCTGAGATGGGCAAGATCACGCCATCGGGAATGGCTTGATCACGAATCAAACTGTCGTTAATCAGAAAACGGTGCAGGCGTCCATTGCCATCGCGCATGGGATGAATATACACAAAGCCAAAGGCGATGACTGCCGCACGGACCAAAGGCTCAGCGCCACGTGTTACGGCTTCAAAAGTACTTAGCCCATCAAGCATGTGAGGCACCTGTGTAAAAGGTGGTGCAACGTAGTGCACCAAGTCTTCACGCAAGGTTGCTTGTCCAACAAAAACAGGGGAGAGGCGCAGCCCTAATCCGAGCGCATCCTCGCCAAGAATACCGGCTTGCAGCGTGCGTAGACTGTCGCTGCTTAATGGGTTTTCAATATGGCCGCAATGCTGGGCTATAACATGGGCAAAACGTTGCACTCGATCGGCTTGGTCGCTTTCTTTTTCAATTAAAAAACTAGCGCGCGATTCTTTAAAGGTTAGCCAGCTGGCTGTGCGCATTAAAATGTCTGCGCCAAATTGCTGATCTAAAGCCTTTAATGAAATTTTTAAGTCAAACTTGATAGCTTTTTGCATAGCAGGAGTGCGGCGTACCAAGGGGCAAAAATCAGCGGACCCTGGCAAGTTATTATTAACACGCCAACGTTTAACCCGCTCTGGTGTCGAGCGCACAAAGTAGGATTGTGCAGGAAGAGCTGTGCAATACGCGCCATTATTCACATCAGGTGCAAGCAGTCACCTGCTTAGTGCTCGCTGATTCTCTAGCTTGGAGCTGAATATGTAGCTGTTTGGTCTGCCACACATGGAACCCCGCTAATGAGCCACAAAGTCACCCCGCAACAACTCGAATCGTTCTTATGAGAAACCTCGGATATTTTACGCAGCAACATGGATGCCTCTGAATTTAAAGACTAGATCTTCGGTATAATGTTCTGAAAGTGTCGGTATGAGTGATGCTTGTGAGCGCCATAAATTTGGGTTAATCGATGAAAAGCAGATAATAAGGCCAATACGGTGCCCAGTTTTACTTGACCACTATAGTTAGAAGTTGATCGACTACACATTTATATGGAATACGAGGAAAAGTATGAACAAAATCTCTTGGGGTGCGCTAAGTATTATTTCTACTGGAATGGCGTTAGTTTGTTCTAGTTTTATAACTGTTGCGGCAGAAAAGACGCAAAGTCTGAGGCCTGAAAATGTTCAGGTGCCCGGTTATTATCGGTTGGCATTAGGCGATGATGTAACAGTGACCGCCTATTATGACGGCCAGTCCCATATGCCAAACTCCGTGATGAAAAATGCTGACGGTCTGGATCTGGATGGGCTGTTGCAGGCGATGTATGTGCCGGTCAGCAAAGATGGCACGCAAACCTCTGTGAATGCTTATCTGATCCAGCAGGGCGACCGTCATACACTAATTGATGCGGGCGCTGCTAAATGCTTTGGTGATAGCTTAGGCAAATTGGTCGATAACATTAAGGTGTCTGGCGTCAGTCCTGAAGAGATTGATGAGGTTATCGTTACCCATATGCATCCGGACCACGCCTGTGGTGCAACGAATCCAGACGGTACAGCGGCGTTTGCCAATGCTGAGTTCGTAGCGCCGAAGGAGGATGCTGATTACTGGTTGAGCGAATCAATAGCCAACTCTGTGCCAGAGGCTGAGCGTGTTTTCTTTGCGGACGCTCGTCGCACCGTTGCGCCCTACAAGGCTGCAGGTAAATTCCGTACTTTTAAAAAAGGTGAAGCCCCAGTGCCTGGGATTGAAAGTGTTGATGAGGCGGGGCATTCACCGGGTATGACCGGTTACCTTGTTGGCAGTGGTGATAATCAGCTTTTGGTCTGGGGTGACGTTATGCACAGTCATGCGGTGCAGTTCAAGCATCCTGAAGTTACTGTAGTGTTTGACCATGATCCAAAAGCTGCCATTGCGACCCGTATACGCCTTTTGAAACAGGCTATGCAAGATAAGTGGTGGGTTGCAGCGGCTCACTTACCTTTTCCTGGGATAGGTCATGTGGTGGCTGATGGTGAGGCTTACCGCTGGATTCCAGTAGAGTACAATCCGGTTCGTTAAGTGAAGTTAAAGAAGGTCATCTGGATAGATATCTAGACGGCCTTTTTATTGCTTTGATAAAGCCTGACTTCCGCAGCAATCTCTTTAGGGCTATGCTCAATCCCATTTTCACCTGCAAGCAGTCCCCTGCTTAGTATTGGCTGATTCTCTGGCTTGGAGCTGAGCTGAACAAAGCCACTGAAGCCATCGAAGAATACAACAACTCGCTGGAAGGTGTGCTGGTCTCCATCGGCTAACATCACCCAGCAAGAACTGAACTACATTAAAAAAGTGCAATACTTAAAAGAGGCGGTGATTAAGCATCCTGACCGCGCCGAAGCAGAGCGGTTTTGGAATTTTCCGTATGCCGCCATTGAAGAGGCCGTGGTGAATGCGGTGTATCACCGCTCGTATGAAATCCGCGAGCCCATTGAGATACGCATTGATCAACACGAACTGCTGGTGTTGAGTTTTCCCGGCCCCGACCGCTCAATTAAATTAGCCGACTTACAGCAAGGACGCGCCGTCAGCCGCCGCTACCGTAACCGCCGCATTGGTGAGTTTTTAAAAGAACTGGATTTAACCGAAGGCCGCTCGACAGGTCTACCCAAGATTTTGCGGGTGATGCAGAAAAATGGCTCGCCAGCCCCCATTTTTTAAACCGATGATGAGCGCAGTTACTTCCTGATACGGCTGCCAATGCATGCGGGTTTTGTGGCCAGCGAATCTGTGGCTTCTGCAATCAGTGCTGAAGCAACCGAACAAGTAATAAGTTTGCTGCAAGCGTTAAATGATGGTGAAGCAAGCACTAAAATGCTGCTGCAGGCTGTTGGTTTAAAACATCGTCCAAGCTTTTTAGAAAACTATCTACAGCCAGCGTTAGAGCAAGGCTTAATCAAGATGACACAGCCCGACTCACCGCGCAGCCCAACCCAGAAATACCGTTTAACGCAGCTGGGTCGGCAGGTCTTAGCGTAGCAGCAGTAAGCTATATACACCGTAGGCTTTACGTCAAAATTGACTACAACGTGCTATTTAAAATACCGATATACAAACTTTTGGTTTTCAGATATTGGTTTTTACGGCTATAAAGGTCGTAAATAGCTGATCTGGTAAACTAAATGCTGTCTATCACTGAAAGTACAGAACTTTTGCCCTGCGGACAATTGGCAACCCGGCAATGGTTGCTTGCGCAAGGGTTTAAGGTTTATCAAATCGACAATGCGCTGAAAAGCAATAAGCTCAAAAGTTTGGCGCGCGGTGTAGTAGCAAGGCCAAGTGTGCCTGTGGAATGGCAGGGTGTGCTTGCTTCTCTTTACGTATGCTTGAATACTCTGTCTATTTCAATTGTAGCAGTGCTTTGCCTCGATGCGAGTCAGCATATCTTGAGCTTCTTAGCTCATATTTTTCTCCGAGTATAAAAAACCCGACAGCGCGGGGTTTTTACTTGATGCGACGTATTCAAAGCATAATCAGCACCAAGGCTTTTAATTATCAAGCGCTTTGCGACGACCGAAATTGCTATTCCTGCCGCATGATGACCTGGTGTCTGCGTTGATACTCTTCATAGGAGAGACTTTTGTCGCTGGCAAGCTCATTCAGTAATTCTTCCTTGCTCTGCTTTTGGGATGCTGGTGTCACCACTTGTTTAACTGCCTCGGCTGCATTCACCGGTACGGGGTACAGACCTGCGCTCGTGCTATTCGGCAATTTGTACATAGCCCCGGTGGCAGGGTCAAGAATCAACATCCCAATGAGTCCACCAAATAAGATATTCCCCCAATACCAGCCATCAATTCCACTATCAATAACAGACTGCTGGTCGCTGTAGCCTTCTTTGCGGTAGGTAACCTGATAAGTCTCACCACTAAAGTAGCCTGCACCTGCATTCAGTGTAACTTGACTTGGTGTTGCTCCTGACGCTACTACACTGCCAGACTTGTTGCGAACTTCAAAGTTAGCGCCGCGCGGCTCGGAGTTAACCGATACTGGATATTTTGAATCACTGACTATGCTGGCACAACCAGATAGCGTGAAAACAACAGTTGCCAAAAAAACTGCTTTCATGAGTCCCTTCCATATTGTGTTTTTAGGGCGCGAAGCATACCAAAGCATCGGTACTTAGAATACTGTTATAAAAAGAACTATCTAATCACAACAGTATATTATCGCGCCCTTTGGTTTACGGTTATTTCCCTGCCACTGGAAAGTTTAGTAAGCGATTTTAAAATGATATTGGCTGACTGCATGCACGCCGGCCAAGCCCTAACACCACCTGTTAAAGCGACTCATGAAATAGCGATCTGAATTAAAGTGGCTTACGGCCACTGATCACATGTAACAAGGTCATAATCAGGGCGATAATCAGAAGAGTGTGAATAAACCCACCAAGCGTTGTGGACTAAACGAATGGCCGAGCTGTTTGCGGTTGACGTGCGTACCATTAGCGAGCATTTGCAGAACATTTTCAAATTATCCGAGTTGGATGAGAATGCAGTTATCCGGAGATTCCGTATAACTGGGCAAAACGGTTGGATGCGTTTTTGGAGTTTGTTGAACGGGGTGTTCTGATCGGACATGGCAAGATCAGCGCGGAACAGGCTAAGCTGTACGCTGATAACGAGTTTGAGACGTTTCGCATTTAGCAAGATCACTTGTTTTCTAACGACTTTGATCGGCTGATAGAAAGTCAAGAAAATGAAAGCGAATAAAAGCCCAGTAGTTATTAACTTCAACTCAAGCTGGGAGCCTCGATTGGGAAGAGTAGCTGTTGTTAAGATAGAAATGAGAGGACAAAAGCTAATAAAAAAGTGTAGTGGCCAGCGTGCCGTCGCATGATGTAGCGAGCAAGATGTAGTTATTAACTTGATCTTTACCCTTCAACTTAAAGTCTAAGCCAGTACGAGCTAAGGCCCAGAACTTACGACCACCTTTAAGTACGCCTGCGGTTTCAAGCTCATAACCTGATACTTCTGTTAGATCACGATAGAACTCGATAACGTCTTTTGGCTGCACGGTTTGATAACGCTGTGATACCACGGACAAAGGCATCTTGGTATCAGAGCGATACAGAACCTTTTGCTCAGGAAAGGTATGAATGCTACCGAGGTGACCTGCCATATTGGATTTGAAGTGAACGGGGCTTTCTAAAATATCCCAATTCATACCCGCTTCACGACGCCAGACTTCGAGTGATTGTTTCGGTGATAGCTTGTTGCCTAAGCCATGCCAAGGTGTATCACCGACGTAAGCCATTTGTTCGACTAAATGAGCCATGGGCAATTCTCCTGTAAGAAATGAGTTCGGATACTTCATAGGCTGGAAGCGGTGATTACATTTGTTACAGCTGTAAGCTTGGGGAGCAGAGCGTTCAATCTCTGAACCAACTCGTGCTCCTAGTAATGAACCAGCCAAACCAGAAAACAAAGCGTTGGTTAGCAAGCTGGCAACTAACTGGATTCCACTGGTGGGTACATCTTTGCTGAATGTTTTCGCGAAGACGGCGGCAATGCCACCAATCGCACCAACTCCAACGGAGGTCATTACGATACTGCGTGCTGGGTGAGTGCTTGCAGAACCGCATTGAGGGCATCGTACTGTCATGGTTGAATCTCCAAATTAAAAGTGACGTCATGGTCACGACAGTAATGTGTGAGTGTGATTTTTTGGACTGAGATAGACGGAGCGCAGCAATGAGAAAACTGCTGCTGGCGGGATAGTAGGTTGTGGGGAGGTTTTTGAATAACTGCTATTGGGAAGTGACTACGTATGAATTGTTCGCTGAGTTTTCAGGGCAGGCTCAGATTAGGCATGATGTAGATGAAGGAAGCTTAACTTTCGATATGGTAGTTATATGTGCTGCTACTGGATGTAAAGAAGTAGTTAGTGGTGTTTGTTGTACTGCATCAGTGGGTGGTGCCAGAGGGATAATTGCTGCAA
>Ga0172382_10002796_pt1 | contig 28436 bp, 23 predicted proteins | sample Leawel138RmetaG_FD_122245 | JGI IMG/M metagenome (GOLD analysis project Ga0172382, IMG submission 122245) | Leachate microbial communities from a municipal landfill in Southern Ontario, Canada - Leachate well 138R metaG | ecosystem: Engineered > Solid waste > Landfill > Unclassified | place...
ACAGTTATTTTGCTACACCCGTTGGTTCATATAAAGTAAATTGGTCTTTAGGCCTGCCTCGAAATTATGGTTTAGAGCTGTCTTACTCTTTTTAAATACCACCTCAGCAACCAAACTAAAACCTTCGGTAATACCGAGGGTTTTAGTTTTTAAAGCCGATCAAGCTGACCTACACGGAACATTCACACTGTCTTGCGATACTTAAGTCGCGATATAATTCTGCTAGTAGACAACCCTCTGTGGATTAATCCATCTCACTACGAATATAACGTGACGACCACAGGAAACAGAAGATACAAGCAACGAAGGATAGCGACATAAGAATGAGCAGCGCATACCGAAGGCTCTCCAGTCCAAAACCTGACACTAGCAGATCACTAAGATAACCTATAGCTACCGGGCCAATCCCCAAGCCAATAATATTTAAAATAAACAACACCAATGCAGAAGAAACCGCCCTCATATTGTTGTCAACCAAACTATGCGTGACGGTAATAAGCGGTGCAACATACCCCGCCGCAAGTGCTGCAGGAACAATAAAAAGAAGCAAACTTAAACGGCTGTCATCAGCTAAAAATACCCCAGCAACAAAGGGCAGCGACAATGCAGAGGTCAATGCCATCGCCCAGCAATACCAACGGCGGTCACGAGCACCCAATTTATCGGCAATAAACCCGCTTAAAAAAGTACCTATTGCACCACCAACGCCGATAGAAAGCGCCAACCACGTACCAATAATACCAGGACTTAAACCATAGCTACGCGATAGAAAAGAGGGCATCCAGCTAAATAAACCATAACTGGTGAAAGCGCATAATGCGCCACCAAAAACCATAAAACGGAATGTTCGCTTCGAAAACAATAAGCGGGCTGTCTGCAATAATGTCGGATGCGCTACAACAGTGTTAAGCGGTTTTCCTGCCGAAGCTCTTATCGGCTCGCGTACCGTTACACGAATAACTAACGCCAGTAACAAACCAGGAATACCAACGGTTAACAATGCTGCTCGCCAGCCAAAGAACTCTAACACCCAGCCGCCCAATAAAAAACCAACAAGCATTCCGGCATTAACACCCGTATGGAGTGTCGCAAGCGCCGTCACCCGACCTTTAATCGGAAACATATCAGCAATCATTGAATGACTCGCCGGCGCGCAACCCGCCTCACCCACCCCCACTCCCATTCTCGCAAGCAGTAACTGCGTATAGTTTTGTGCCAGCCCACATAGCGCAGTCATAACACTCCACAATCCCAACGCATAAACAATGATATTACGACGTATGCCACGATCAGCCCAACGAGCAATGGGCAAGCCCAATACGATATAGAAAATTGCAAAGGCGAACCCTGATAACAAGCCAAGCTGGGTATCAGATAAACCTAATTCAGCTTTTATCGGCTCTTGTAAGATAGCCAGTATTTGCCTATCAACAAAACTAAACATATAAGTGGTTGTAAGCATCCCCAGCACATAATAGCGATAATTCTTTTTTTGGTAGGGGTCAGGTATATTTGTAGACGGTACATTATTATTATTTTTCATTAAGTTACTCAGTTTTATATTTGACTAATTTGATTCAACGTATTGAAGCTTTTTTGTCTCCATTAGTATCGACGCTCATCAACTTATTTGAAGTATCATTTTTTCATCGGGTCAGCACAGTTGTCGTTTAAAGTAGCAAACACGTTAGCATTAAGAGCCGTCATCACAATCACAGTAGCGAGCAGCTGCTCGCACAATAATATTACTGGAAACCAAGATGAGGTCAATCATTATTTCCTCTGGTTCTTTTAAAAAACCTTGAACAATCTTGCGAGTAGATTTGTTACTAAATATCGACTCAATCAAAAAACGCCGATGCCTCCTGATAATGGCCTGGGCAAGCAGCATTACTATTGGCACAGCGCGGTAAACAACCATCGACAAAGGAAAGATCTAGACAAATATCGTTATGATTAGGAAGCAATAGACTTTACAAGTTAAATAGGACTATCGGTGATTCATTAAGCGACAATCAAGGTACGCGGGAGAAAATAACTTTAGGCATTCAAAGTAACGGTGATTACTTTGTCACGATCATGGGGGCTGAATAGCTAGCCTCTTTCTAGGGAAACTCTGAATAAGTCCACGATTTTGGCATAATCGCGCAAATGCCCAAGCAAAAGTGTCACCCCATGGATCAACTCTCGTTCTCTGAAGCCGAAGACAATCTCAAGAAGAAAAAAAACCGGCGAGAAAAGTTTCTCGAACAGATGGATGCATTAATTCCCTGGAAACAATTAGAGAGAATAAGATTCGCCGTCATTATCCTAAGTCGGGCAATGGGCGCCAGCCTTATCCCTTAGAAGTTATGTTACGCATTCACTGCCTGCAACTGCTTTACAACCTCAGTGATCCGGCGATGGAAGATGCCCTCTATGCGATTGAGTCTATGCGACGTTTTTCTGGGCTGCGGGCACACGGTGCCATTCCTGATGAAACGACGATCCTGAACTTCCGTCACTTACTGGAGAAACACGCGTTGGGTAAGGTGCTATTTACCACCATCAACAAACACTTGAGTCGTGATGGCTTGTCCTTGAAAGAAGGTACTATCGTCGACGCAACGATTATCAGCGCGCCGACCTCAACCAAAAATCGCGAGGGTAAGCGCGATCCAGAGATGCATCAGGCCAAGAAAGGTAACGAGTGGCACTTCGGTACGAAGATGCATATTGGCACTGACGATGCGACGGGCTGTATTCACAGCATTGAAACCACAGCCGCTAATGCACACGACATCACCGTGGCCGATCAATTACTGCATGGCGAGGAAGAGCGTGTGTGGGGTGATGCCGGTTACGTGGGTATTGAAAAACGCGAAGAGCATAAGGATCGTCAGGTCGAATGGTTTATTGCCTGTCGCGCTGGCGAAAAACAGTATTGAGCGACAAACCGAGCGGATCAAGGCACAGGTGCGCGCCAAAGTTGAGCATGCCTTTTATACATCAAACGAACCTTCGGGTACAGCAAGGTGCGCTATCGAGGTTTGCAGAAAAACCATGAGTGCTTGTATTTATTATTGGGTTTTTACAACTTGATTCGGTGACGGCAACTGGCCACCTCGTAGAGGAGGTGCGCCTTAAATTCGGTAAGAACTGAATTTAAGGCTAAAAACATCACTCCATGGGGTTACTGGGCGTATTTTTTAAGCAATTTATTGATGAGTAAGAGTGATTTTTTTAATTCGAAAGTTATTCAGAGGTTCCCTAGGATTTACTCACCACTGCATTGTTATATAATCACTGAATCAAATCGCAGTTTTTTGTGTGCTTCAAGGTCAAACTCAAGAATCAATATTTTTATAGACTAGGTCATCAGCAACTGCCATCACCTTAATAAAACTGACGGCGCCCAGCTTAGCGCAACTGCAAGTAGATTTGATTGAGGCTTTCTTCGGCATCACAGTAGAATAAGTGGACTTATAACGCTCAGTCGATGACGAAATAATGGGGTCATTCTCGGCAAGCTCATAAATATCCAGAATCAATATTAGACATTTTAGATAACTAAAGCATACAAGACCTAAATACTCAGACTAATAACTATTTTTAATTTTTGGATAGACCAGTCAATCCAAAAAGCCAATGGGGCTATATGTATTTACCACGGCGAATCCTCTTAACCCAAATCAAAAGATCCCCAATATTTATACTGGAGAGCCTTTTTATTAACAAGCAAACACCCAACCAGGAATGCTGCTTAATAAATCCCCGCCATTCTTGCAATCATCACACTGAATGCACTCAAGCCAGAGACAAAGAGCACCAAAATAACCAATAGGCGTAACGGCTTAAACGGCTTGCGCTCTACTGAATTCACCCCTTTGGATAAAAACTCATCAACATTGGCCTGATCCTCAGGATAGAGCCTGTTCTCTTTTTCCATACTCATTCCCCTAACACATTGAAGCGCAGCACCTTACCAGCTCAGCGCTCGTCATTATAACGTGATTAAACCGACTTAATGTGATTTAAGGTACTGGCACAGAATTATTTGCTTGCTGCCAGTGTTTGGCAGTTTATATTTTATACAGCGACGGAACCACCACGTATAGACAACGCTCAATTATGAGTTGGTGTTAATCGACAAACGCACGGAACAAGCTACCATTTAGCTGATTAAACCCCACCCAAGCCAAGACTCAGTATGAAGGCTCTTACTTAAGGCCGTGCAGGCAAGTGGGCGGCATTTGACTCAGGCATGCCTATCAATCAGCGAGCCAACTGACTGGTTACGCAGAATATTCTCGCCGGTGATCAGCTGACTGTTTAGTTGTTCGCTACGTCTCGAGATGCTTCGCGAGTCATCATTTGAGGCATAATCGCCCTGTACATTACTCGGAGCCGCACCCGTGACGTTACCGGCCTGATCAGCAACCGCATCCGCCTGACTACGGGCTATCTGCTCTTGTTGTTGCTGTACTACTAACTCAATTCTTGCTTCAGCTGCTATCTGGCTTGCTTGAGCCGCCACACTACGATCTTGGGCCGATGGATCAGCGGGGGCCAAGGCGGCACGCCGCACTTGATTCGCTGCCGCCAAGACAGCCTCTGGATCAGCTTTAGTGCCACCAGGAAGGTTAATTGGCACCTCGCCACCAATGGCATAATTAACACCGTCAGGGCCACGCTCAAAAGTGTAATCCGTCGCACCCGCATGCTGTCCACCTACCGCAGCATGTGCCTGCTCATGTGCGCGAACCTCTCGATCCCTAGCGGCTAAAATTCGAATTTGCTGCTGATCCTGTTGCTGTTGCAACTCTTGTTGTTTTTGCGCTAGCCGATCTTTGCGTGTTTGCTGCTCAGTTTGAGATTTATCCGTAGCAGAAATATCAGCTACGGAATCTCGACGGGATTCCGCACTACTCTCAGAGGAACGTTCACTGGGGGCTAAAGCATCCTGCCTAGAGGGTTGATTTTCAAAGTTTGCAGCGGGCTTAACCGCCGATGAATAGGCTGGAGTACGCGCATATACCGCTGAATGAATACCCGCATCACTCATTGAGCTATGCCTTACAAAATTGAAACCTTAGCGTCACCGCCTTAGCCCCGTGTATCCAATAGGGTACCGAGGACTTCATCGGCGGTTTTAACCACCTCGGCTGATGCCTGTACCTGGCGCTCGCCAACCTTCAACTCAACCGCGGCTTTAGTGAGATCATTCAAAGTATCAGGGCGCTCAGAAGCTACCGCTTTATTAATATTTTCGGCCGCGGTACGGGTCGCACTGAGCCCTGACTGAATACCTTGATAGCCTGCTGACAATACTGAATCAATCACTGTATAACTCCTTATTAAAAGCTGATAATACCGTGTGTTTTAACACCGACGAACCTAATAACACGCTGCTTAAGCTCGGCGCCCATACAAATAAAATGGTAAAAGCCAATAACAGTGATCAATATTCAAGCAGAAATCGTCCAATATTGCCACACCAGCCAGCTCAAAAGGTAGTATTACCCAAGATAGGTTTTCCAGAGACTATAAATTTATCACTAAATCTAAGCTTAAATAACCACTGACACGCTCTGGTGTGGGCTCAACTAAAAATGGCACCTCACCCAGACAGGGCGCAGCTATCAGCGATTTTAATGATTGCAGGTTCTCAGCATAGCAGGGCATCCCGTCATCGAGCTGATTGGCAACCCAGCCAGCCAGCGGAACACCGTCGCGAACAATAGCCTCCACGGTTAACAAAGCGTGATTAATACAGCCCAGCTTCATCCCCACTACTAAAATAACTGGGGCTTGCAGCTCTTTTGCTACGTTCGCCAGTGTTTCAGCACGATTTAATGGCACCCTCCAACCGCCAGCACCCTCGATAATCGCAATATCAGCTCGCTGCATCAATACGCCCTGACAATAACCCACCAACTGCGCCGCCAGTAATCTGCGCCCCGCTTGTACTGCGGCAATGTGAGGAGCAATCGCTGGCTGTAAGGCCACAGGGTTGACCTGCTCATAGGGTAATTTCAGTGACATGGTTTGCTGTAGCAGTAGGGCATCCTCATTGCGCAACCCCTCTGATGTTTGTTCACAACCGGCCGCCACGGGTTTAATCGCCACCGTAGACAATCCCCGGCTATTAGCAGCAGCAAGCAAACCTGCAGCAATCACTGTTTTACCCACATCAGTATCGGTACCAGCAATAAAAAATTTATACTTAGCCATTGTCGTTGGTGCCGCCTTTAGCTTTACTCATAGCCAGCACAGGCTTTTGTAACCGCCCATACCAAGCCTGATAAGTTGCCGGTAACATGCCGCTATCATTGCGCTGCACGTCATAAGCCGCGATAAATTTTTGCAGGCGCTGCTTACCGGTCAAACCCGCCGCGCGGCCTCGATTAACATTGTGCGCCCCTAGGGATTTAAGTTCTCGGGTCAGGTTTTTTAAACAGTCATATTCCAGGGTAATATTTTCTTCAATCACCTGCCCTGCACTCATATCAATATCAAAGCCAGCCGCCATTATTGCATCGACTAAAATAGCTTGATCAACAAAGTGATTGACGTGCACATAATCATCCACGGCTTGCCACGCCAATCGCAGCTCATGCAAGGTATTAGGGCCGAGAGTGGCAAATACAATATAACCACCTGGCTTTAGCACTCTAAAAATCTCAGCAAACAAGGCTTGGTTATTTTCACACCACTGAATAGCCAAGCTGGAAAAAAACACATCAACTGACGCGTCAGCCAGCGGCAGGCTTTCCGCATCACCACACAGCCATACCGACGATTTTTTATTAGCCGACGCATGCTTCACCATCCCTTCGGCTAAATCTAAACCAACAATCATTGGCTGAACAAAATGTTGCTGCAATTGCTCAGTAAAATAGCCCGTGCCGCAACCAAGATCGACGATCACCGCCGGTTCTGAATCAGCGTCATCCAGCTCATGAGGTAAAAATGATAATAGCTTTTCACCCACTCGCCGCTGTAAACCGGCAACACTGTCATAAGTTGCAGCTGCACGGCTAAATGACTTGGCCACTTGCTGCTTATCTAAGACACACTGTGCGCTGTCCAGCAGAACATTCGCCGTTAAGAAATCACTAATATAGTGCCAACTCTCTGCCGGATGACTTAAAAATAAACAGTGGGGAGCGTTATCAATAATCCTGACAGCCGCAGGTAATTGCTGTTGCAATTTTAACGCCGCAGCAGCCGGCACTAGTGCATCGTTAGTACCGTATAAATGCAGTGCCGGAACTTTTAAAGCCCCTATCACCGCACTATTGTCGAGCATCGCTAACAAATCTAATGAAGCCGTTAATACAGAAGTGGGGATATCCTCAAGATTACTTCTGATGGTTTTTAACAGCGCTTTTTCTGATGGTGCACCTTGTACCTGCAACAAAGAAAAACGCCTCAAAGCGGTTGACGCATTGGCCTCAACCCCAGCAAAAAATTGCTGATAAGTTTGTGGTGCCATCGCCTCTGGCCAATCATTATCAGCAACAAAGCGCATATTACTGGCAACGGTGACTAGTGCAGCTACTCGCTCAGGAAACCGCTCAGCCATTTTTACCGCCAGCATACCGCCCAGGGAGTACCCCAAATAAACTGCCCGAGCTGGCATTTGCTCGACAATATCATCCAATAGCTGATCAAGTTCATCACAGTTAGTTAGACGGCGACTAGAACTGGCGCCATAACCCGGCAGATCAACCAGGGTCAGGTGGCATTGACGTCGTAACCAAGGCAACCAGCTCTGCCAAACAATGCTCGACATGCCCCAGCCGTGGATTAACACCAATTCCACCGACGCATCGCTATCACCTAGCATTGGTAAACGATTAATAGATAAACTCATAGTGTAACCACTGTGTTTAATGCCTCCAACAAGGCATCCACCTGCGGCACAGTTTGGCTAGCACTTAAGGTGATCCGCAACCGCGCGGAGTTAGCGGGCACCGTGGGCGGCCGAATCGCACTGACTAAAAAGCCCAGGTCGGCCAGCGCTTGGCTAATGCGCAAAGCTTTGTCACTAGCGCCCACCATTAGCGGTTGAATCGCCGTATCTGATGGCATCAATGCCAAACCATGACGCTTTGCACCCTGCTTAAAGTGCGCAATTAAATCGTGTAAGTGCTGACGACGCTCGGTATCAGTACGAATTATTTTCAAGCTGGCTAAAGCCGCAGCGGCTACTGCAGGGGGTAAAGCTGTGGTGTAAATATACGAGCGAGCAAATTGAATCAGTGTTTCGATCAACGCTTCGCTGCCAGCGACAAAAGCGCCGAAGCCACCAAAGCCCTTACTCATGGTACCCATGACTATTGGCAGCTGCTGCTGATCCAAATTAAAATGTTCGACACAGCCAGCACCATGCTCGCCTAACACACCAACACCGTGGGCATCATCTGCCATCAACCAAGCATTATATTTTTTAGCTAATGCCGCCAACTCTGTTAATGGTGCAAAGTCACCATCCATACTAAAAACGCTATCAACTAGAATTAACTTTTTACCTTCGCCAGCCTTGGCTAAACGCGACTCTAAACTACCTATATCATTATGCAAAAAACGCTGAAAGCGCGCGCCAGATAACAACCCGGCATCCAACAACGATGCATGGTTTAATTTATCTTCAAACACATAATCATTTTTGCCTAGCAACGCATTAACTACGCCCAGATTCGCCATATAACCGGTGGAGAATAACAGCACCCGATCACGGCCCAAAAATTCAGCCAGCTCTAATTCAAGCTGATGATGTAACGAACTGTGGCCACAGACCAAATGCGAAGCACCACTGCCCACACCAAAATCGTTAGCGGCCTGCTGAAAAGCTGCAATCACATCGGGGTGATTTGCCAAACCCAAATAATCATTACTGCAAAAATTAATATAAGGCTTGCCATCAACCACAACCTCAGCGCCCTGAGCACTTTGCAGTACCCGGCGCTGACGATATAAATGATTTTTTTTACGCTCAGAAAGAGCCGTCGATAAGCCGTCAAAATCGGCCATAAAGAATCCTGAAAAGAGCCTGATTAAACAAAAGCTCTAAAAAATGATCTGGAAGAAAGGCCCTAAATAAACCGCCGTCAAATATAATCTAGCTTTGCACGGCCGCATCATAAAAGAACTTATCATTCTCAGCCTGCTGAATTTGCTCGCGCAGACGATCCTCTTCACCATCATCGCAGCGCTCAACAGTGCGATCTTCCGGCTTAATTCCCAGGCGCTCGAACAAGCGCAAATCTTTATTCGCCTCTGGATTGGCAGTGGTCAATAATTTCTCACCGTAAAAGATAGAGTTAGCCCCAGCAAAATAAGCCAGCGCGTGCATCTCTTCGTTCATCGACTCACGTCCCGCCGACAAACGCACGTGTGATTCTGGCATTAAAATACGCGCCACTGCGATAGTACGGATAAAATCAAAGGGGTCGAGCTCTGCCTCATTAGCCAAAGGCGTGCCCTCTACTTTCACCAACATATTGATCGGCACGCTTTCAGGATGTCGAGGCATATTGGCCAATTGAATCAACAAACCTGCGCGATCCTTAACAGTTTCGCCCATGCCAACGATACCGCCGCTGCATACTTTGATACCAGCATCACGTACATTCGACAAGGTGTCTAAACGATCGGAATAGGTACGGGTAGTAATGATTTCGCCGTAGTATTCAGGCGAGGTATCGAGATTGTGGTTGTAATAATCCAACCCCGCCTCACCCAATTCTACCGCCTGATCAGGGGTTAACATGCCCAAGGTCATGCAGGTCTCCAAACCCATTTCTTTCACCCCTTTCACCATGGCGGTGACATAGGGCATATCCTTTTTCTTCGGCGAGCGCCAAGCAGCACCCATACAAAAACGTGTCGCCCCTGTTGCTTTGGCTGCATGGGCTTCTTGCAAAACCTTTTCGACCTCCATCAACTTTTCTTTTTCCAAGCCGGTATCGTAGCGGATGCTCTGCGGACAGTATTTACAATCTTCCGGGCAGGCACCGGTTTTAATCGACAACAAAGTACTCACCTGCACTTCGTTGGGATTAAAATGCTGACGGTGGATCGTCTGCGCCTGAAACAGCAAATCGTTAAAAGGCAGCTCAAATAAAGCCTGCACTTCTTTATGCGTCCAGTTATTGCGAACAGGGCTAGCGGCAGTGGTCATATATTATCCTGCAAAATAAGGAATAAGGGCTGGAATCAAAGGGGCTTATCCCCTATCGTGGCCAGTAATGATAAGGATTATCGACCCGCTGTCAACCTACAGGGATAGCTATGGTTAACAGGCTATTATTACAACTCCGCAGACTCTACTTACGTTATCGACCCAACTACGCAATAAAGTTGCGTGGCGAATGCATTTTATGCGGGCTAGAAGGCCAGCGCCATATCGATCTCTGCTTAGCCTGCGAGACAGAGTTACCGGTTATTAGCCACTGTTGCCGACGCTGCGCACTACCCTTGTTAAATAGTTACAGTCCATATTGTGGCCAGTGCTTGCACGCCCCGCCACCCTTCACCCGCACTGTAGCTGTTTGGTTATACCACCCGCCTATCGCCCAGCTGATTGGTGGCTTTAAATACCATAAGCATTATAGCTACGGAAGAACCCTAGCGCTGGCAGCATCTGGCAAGTTTGCAAATGCTTACTCCGATACCTGCCTGCCAGATATCATTGCCCCCACACCACTACATTGGTGGCGTCAATTTAAACGCGGCTTTAATCAAAGTGCACACTTGGCTGAGCAGTTATCAAGCTCTCTAGGCATCCCTTTAGAACGTCCACTACAACGTCATAAAACCACCGCTGCCCAGCAGAGCCTGAACGCCAAACAACGCAAGCAAAACCTTAAAGGCGCGTTTACAGTGATGGGCGATGTACAGGGCAAAACCATAGCCATAGTCGATGACGTAATGACAACCGGCGCCACCGCTGATGAGATCAGCCGCTGCTTACTGGCTGCAGGCGCTACAGAAGTACATATTTGGTGCCTGGCCCGAACACCGGCCTAAAAACCCAAGACGCCGAAGCCATTGTTTTTATTTGTGCTTAATTAAACCCTAATCAACACTGAAATCATTTATATTCCCCACTGACAATTTAAACGAGCAAATAATGGAGGACTCAGTCGCTTTATGGCCCTAGAAATACGCAACCGTCTACAACTGCTCGCATCTACCCGCTGGCAGCCGCAGCGCCAAGGGCTAACCTCACTGCTCCCTCTCTGCGTGCTGCTGTGCCTAAGCCTTGCGCCAGCTCAAGCCAAGGCAGAATCCGCCACCATCGCCACCGCCTCTAACTTCAAGGCGACAATGACCGAATTAATGGCGGCGTTTGAACAAGGTCATCCCCAACACCAGCTACGACAAATTAATGCCGCCAGTGGCTTGCTCTACAACCAGATAATTCAAGGCGCACCTTTTGACGTATTTCTGGCCGCCGATAGCCGCTACCCCAGAGAGCTGGAGCAACGCGGCACTGGCATCAGCCAATCTCGCTTCAGCTATGCACAGGGGCGTTTAGTGTTGATGTTTGCCCAAAAACCTCCAAAACCAACCGCAACAACGGAAACTGAATTTGTTGCTGCACTGAAAAAAGCCATCGCCAGCAAAGGCCGTATTGCTATTGCTAACAGCACCACCGCCCCCTATGGTATTGCCGCGATTGAAGTCATCGAGCACCTACAGCTCGCTGCAGCCACCCAGCCGCGACTGGTCAGCGGCAATAATATTGGGCAAACCTTTCAATTCGTGAAGACCGGCAACGCAGCACTGGGTTTTGTAGCACTGTCTCAGGTAAGCATGCCCTCCACAGCGCAACCACAACAGTCATCGAATTACTATTACTGGCTAATCCCTGAGCAGTGGCACCAACCAATACGCCAGCAAGCTATCCTGTTACAATTCGGCCAAGATAACCCTGCGGCGGTGGCGTTTTTAGCGTTTTTGCAGACACCTCAAGCCCATCACATTATTCGCCAATACGGTTATTCCGTACCAGCACCTTAACGTTGTTTTAGAGTCGCCATGCTGCCCGCGCAAGACCTCACCGCTATAGTACTGACCTTGAAGCTGGCTGCCGTGACCACCCTGATTTTATTGATCATCGGTACTCCGCTGGCATGGTGGCTGGCCAATAGCCGCATCCGCTGCAAGCCACTACTTGAAGCGGTGGTTGCATTACCATTAGTACTTCCGCCAACCGTACTCGGTTTTTATCTGTTGCTGGCGTTTGCCCCCGATAGCCCACTCGGGCAGCTATGGTTTAATATGACTGGGCAACAACTGGCATTTAGCTTTCAGGCCCTGGTGATTGGCTCTGTCCTATACTCCCTGCCCTTTGTGGTGCAGCCGCTGCAAATCAGCTTTGAACAATTGCCGAAAACCTTATTAGAAGCCGCCGCCACCATGGGGGCTGATGTCAAAGACCAGTTTATTTCGATTGTCATCCCCCTGTGTCGCCGCGGTTTTATCACTGCAGCCAGTCTTGGCTTTGCTCACACGATAGGGGAGTTTGGTATCGTATTGATGATAGGCGGCAATATCCCAGGCGAAACTCAGGTTATCTCCATTGCTCTTTACGACAAGGTAGAAAACTTACAATACGCTGAAGCACATTGGTTGGCAGGCGGTTTAGTGGTGTTTTCATTATTGCTGCTGGCACTTATTTATCGCGGTAATCGCGGCAAACTCAACCAGGGCCCGCGGGTATGAGCTTAACTATCAGCCTTGATTTGCAGCGCAAGGATTTTAGCTTATCCGTCCACACCACTTTATCAGCCGTGGGTTTTTGCGCCATTTATGGCCACAGCGGCGCGGGCAAAACCACATTGCTGCGCTGGCTCGCTGGCCTAGAAAAAGACACACCCGGCAAACTCATTTTTAATCAGCAAACATGGCAAGATGAACATATTTTTCGGCCAAGCCAGCAGCGAAAGATCGCCTATGTATTTCAAGATGCGCGCTTATTTCCCCATCTAACAGCGCAGGGCAATCTAGAGTACGCCTATCGCAGACGCTTCAATAATAACGGCCCAACTATGGCACAAGTCTGTGAATGGCTTGAGCTAGAGGCGTTATTACGCCACAAAACGACACAGTTATCTGGCGGTGAAAAACAGCGAGTTGCTATCGCTCGAGCGTTACTCAGCAGCCCCGAACTCATTTTAATGGATGAGCCATTGGCCTCTTTAGATACCCGCAGCAAGAATAAAATTTTGCAGCACCTGGAAAACCTACAACAGCGACTCACCACCCCTATCATTTATGTTAGCCATGATTTAGCAGAAGTGAGTCGCCTCGCAAACGAAATATTACTATTAGAAAAGGGCCGCATAACTGCACAGGGGCCTTTACTAGAACTCAGCACCCGCCTGGACCTTAGCCTCAGCCACCAGGAAAACGCCGCCAGTATTATCGAAGCGCGAGTACAACGGCAAGACGAACAATATCAATTGACCGAATTAAGTATCGACGACCAAATGCCGCTTTATTTGACCAAAATCCATAGCGCTGTAGGAACAACTGTCCGTGTGCGTATCCCTGCCCGCGATGTCAGCATTGCACTGGAACCGACACAAACCAGCAGTATTTTAAATATTTTACCTGCTACTATTGATGCCATTGAACACAGCGATGACGCCCGCACATTGATTCGGCTTAATTTAGCCAAACAAAAATTACTGGTGCGCTTAACCCAAAAATCTGTCGACCGACTGGCGCTCATAACAGGCCAAACGGTATACGCACAAATTAAAACCGTAGCACTACTGAACGAGTACAGCCGCCGATGAACAATTCACCCCCCTATGCACGACTTAGTCCCGAACGGGTTATCGACGCCGTAGAAAGCACTGGACGCTTATCGGATATGCGTATTTTTCCACTGAACAGCTACGAGAATCGCGTTTATCAAGTGGGTATTGAGGGCGACGTACCCATCATTGCCAAATTTTATCGACCCGAGCGCTGGAGCGACGAGCAAATATTTGAAGAGCATCAATTTAGCTACGAATTGTTTGACCATGAGATTCCTGTGGTACCACCACTGCGCAATGAGCAGGGCGAAACTTTATTCACTTTTGAGGGCTATCGCTTTTCCCTTTATGAACGCAAAGGCGGCCATGCACCAGAGCTGGACGACCTGGATAACCTGCAAGTACTGGGGCGGTTAACTGGACGTATCCATGCAATAGGCGCCCAGCATGCCTATCAACATCGACCGACATTGGATGTAAAAAGTTTTGCCGAAGATAGTGCCGAGTTTATTAACGAACATTTTATCCCTGATGACTTGCGCCTGGCCTATAGCAGCCTATGCAATGACTTAATTGCGCGGGTTAAGGTGATTTTTGCAGCCACCCCTTACGAGCCTATCCGCGCACACGGTGATTGCCACTGCGGTAATATTTTATGGCGAGGTGAATCCCCCCACTTTGTCGATCTGGACGACAGCCGTATGGCGCCCGCGGTTCAAGATTTATGGATGTTTTTATCCGGTGACCGGCAAGCACAAACCGTGCAGATTAACGAGCTGGTTGAGGGCTATAATGAATTTTATGATTTTGACCCAAGGCAGCTGAACTTAATAGAAGCGCTGAGAACCCTGCGTATTATGTATTACAGCGCTTGGCTGGCGCGACGCTGGCAAGACCCTGCATTCCCGCACAACTTCCCCTGGTTTAATACATCGCGCTACTGGTCAGAACATATTTTAGAGTTACGGGAGCAGTTGGCGATTTTAAATGAACCGCCACTACAGTTATTTTAAATCGCACAGCTAAAAGCCTATTAAGCAAAATAGTCTCATAGCACCCCCTAAAAAGCGCCATAAGAGCGTCGCGATCTCTGTTATAATCGGCCCTTTTCAGCAGCTTATAATGAGTGCCCAGTGACCTACTCACGAATTATTACCAGCAACCAATCGGGCTTACACGACAAACTTGAAGCTGTCGTGCGCCGACACTTAGGCACGCAGTTCAAGCGCCCATTCCCCGAATACAGTCTGAAAGTATTTCAGCAAGCCGAGCAGTTGCGGGCACAACATAGTGGCCCGGTTATACTCGACTCATTTTGCGGCGTGGGCGAAAGTACCGTCAACATCGCACGGCAACACCCCGATGCACTGGTTATTGGCATAGATAAATCGAGCCACCGCCTAGTCAAACATGATGACAATTATCGTGACGCCACCGTACCCAACTATCACTTACTACAAGCCGATGTCGACGACTTCTGGCGCTTGGCGCTACAAGCAGGATGGCAACTGACAAAACATTTTATACTTTACCCCAATCCCTGGCCTAAATCGGCGCACCTGCAACGCCGAGTGCAAGGATCACCGCTGTTCCCCACGTTATTAGCACTAGGGGGCTGTGTCGAATTACGCAGCAATTGGCCCATTTATGTTGAGGAATTCGCTGCCGCACTAACATTGGCCGGGCACGCCGCCAGTGCAGAGCCATTAGCGGTGCAATCGCCAATAACTCCCTTCGAGCGTAAGTATCGCGATTCCGGCCAAGCACTGTGGCATTGTATATGCCAGCTGGAAAGATGCTAGAGACACCGATTAAACGTTATACTAGTCCTTAATTTCTGCCGGCTCGCCAAATCAGTCGCCTCATTAAACTTATCGCTAACGAGAATTGTACGGATTTAAACCATGGCCACACAACCACTCCTGATCAACGCTGAACACGACCCCATCTGGCAGGCCATTCGCGACGAGACTGCACAGGTCATCAGCCACGAGCCGGTACTAGCCAGCTTTCTTTATTCGACTATTCTCAATCATCAATCGCTGGAGTCCGCGCTCAGCTTTCACTTGGCACACAAACTCGATAGCCCCACCGCATCGGCCTTGTTGGTGCGTGAAGTGGTCGAACAAGCACTGATTGCTGATCCATCGATAGGTAAAGCTATGCGCTGCGACTTACGCGCGGTCCGAGACCGTGACTCGGCCTGCAATAGCTATTCAATACCCTTTTTATACTTCAAAGGCTTTCATGCGCTGCAAGCATACCGCATTGCCCACTGGCTTTGGCGGCAAGGACGGGAGGCTCTGGCATTATTTTTTCAAAATTGCATGTCCACCGAATTCGCTGTCGATATTCACCCAGCGGCGGTTATCGGCCACGGTATATTGCTCGACCACGCCACCGGTATAGTCATCGGCGAAACAGCGGTAGTGGGCAATAATGTTTCGATTATGCAGTCAGTAACACTGGGCGGAACTGGCAAGGAAGAAGGTGATCGCCACCCCAAAGTTGGAGATGGCGTGCTAATCAGTGCTGGCGCCACCATTCTGGGTAATATAAACATTGGCAGAGGCGCTAAAGTCGGCGCGGGCAGCGTAGTGTTACAGGATGTACCCCCTCACACCACAGTTGCTGGAGTACCAGCAAAAATTATCGGCCACCCTACCAGCCACCAACCTGCATTAGATATGGATCACGGCATCAACTGCGATATGAGCTAAACGCCAACGGCTGCCAGAAGAGGCCGCCGTCATCATACTTATTGGCACTGCGGCCGCTTACCTTGTTGCCGAGCCTGCTGATAAACCATCATTGCATCCGTCATATTATCTTGCAAATTACCAATACGAGTTTGATTAGCAGGGTGCGTAGATAAAAACTCCGGGGGTGCACCGTTCGAGTTTTTTGCCATGTTTTGCCACAACTCAACACTGGCCTGCGGCTCAAATCCCGCCTTGGCCATTAACTGTAACCCAATTAAATCAGCTTCGGATTCATGGGCCCTGCTAAAGGGTAGTTGCACGCCATATTCAGCGCCCATACCCATGGCAGCCATCAACAACGGCTTTTGCTCAGTCCCCTCAAGTAATACACCGATTAATTGCTGCCCACTCTGCGAGGCAAATTGTAATGACATCCGCTCATTACCGTGCTGAGCCAACACATGGCCCACTTCATGCCCAATCACCGAGGCTAACTGATCCTGGGTGACTGCCACTTTCAATAAGCCTGTGTGTACGCCGATTTTTCCTCCCGGTAAAGCAAACGCATTGGCGCTATCATCCTTAAAAACAACGACCTCCCATGCCTGCTGATCTTTAGCATCCAACTCTGCCGTTATCGCATTAGCAACGCAGCTAACATAGCGGTTAGTCACGCCCTGCGTTTCTATACTGGTCTCATCCTTCATATCAGCAAAAGCCGTCGCTCCCATTTGATTCATCTCTACAGCGGACATCAGTAACAGCTGCGAGCGTCCTGTGGGTGAAGTGGCACATGCTCCAATCAGAGCGACAAGAACAACGATGGCGACATATCTATTCATAATAAGGTATTCCTAGATTAACTAATCTAAAACTTCTCCGGTGACGTATTGTCATAGGCAGTGTTGTTATTAGTAGATGGTGAACATTAGATACAAATCTTATGATGCCGTTCACTTTTCAGTAATGCACCTACTTTATCGCAGTATAAACCACTACCAACCCAGGTATGCTAGCCAAATACATAACAATCACCCACATTAGACCATATTAGAAAAAAACATCAGTAAGCTGTTAATTTAAACCTCAAACCGAGTGCACACTATGCGTAATATTCCTTCAATCAGCCGACGTGCCATTACTTTAATAGCCGTTTTAGCTGCTTTTATGCTCGCCTCAGGCTGCCAAACCAGCAATGTAAAAGTAGATTACGATACAGCTACAGACTTCAATGGCCTTAAATACTACCAATGGGCCAACGACGTCAGTGACACCAGCAAAGGAATCGATCCGCTCATCAACGCACGCATCAAACAGGCGACCACCGAAGAGCTGCACAACTCCGGGTTTTTAGCCAGTTCAGAGCAATACCCTGCTGATATCTTAGTCCGCTATTATTTTTCTTCTAAAGTTCGTACCGAAGACCCAAGCTCAAGAGGTAGTATCGGCCTTGGTGGCGGTGGCGGCAGCTCCTTTTTGGGGATAGGCCTCAGCATTCCATTGGGAAGTTCTACTGAAGTCAAAGATGTCGAGATTATTGTCGACCTGCTGGGCTCAGACGATAAAAAGCTAAAATGGCGTGGTAGTAAAAACCTGAAGATCAGTGATGAAACCCCCGCAGAGATAACGACTAGCATTAATGCTGCTATTGCAGAAATTTTTAGCTTTTATCCACCTGGGGCGAAAAAATAATTTTATTGTTTTTTTAGCCAAAGATGAGGGTGCCGCTGGCGAGTTCAAAACAACATAGCTCTTTATTAAAGAGAGCTATGTTGTTAGTGCCCGCTGTCTATGCGTGATAAATCCCAGACAACTCATGCACTGATTCGATAAATACCCTGGCATGCTCTGGGTCAACCTCTGGCGTTATACCATGACCCAAATTAAATATATGCCCACTACCCTTACCATAACGCGATAATATAGTGGCCACTTCTTCACGTATACGTGCCGGCGATGCATACAACATAGTTGGATCCATATTGCCCTGTAGCGCAACTTGATCACCAACCCGCTGGCGCGCCTCACCAATATCGGTAGTCCAATCCAAGCCTAATGCCGTTGCACCCGTCGCAGCCATAGATTCCAGCCATTGACCACCATTTTTGGTGAAGAGAATAACCGGCACTTGGCGACCATCATTTTCACTGATCAAACCATCGACAATTTTTTGCATATATGCCAATGAAAATTCTCGATAAGCAGCGTGGCTTAAAGCCCCACCCCAAGTATCAAAGATTTGTACCGCCTGAGCACCCGCTTTAATTTGAGCATTTAAGTAAAGAATCACACTCTGCGCCAGCTTATCGAGCAAAGCATGCATGGCTTGCGGATCATTAAAGGCGAAGGCCTTAGCCATGCGAAAATCTTTTGAAGAGCCACCCTCAACCATATAAGTCGCCAGAGTCCAAGGGCTACCGGAAAAACCAATCAAGGGCACACGCCCATTTAGCTCTTTACGAATCGTCGTCACGGCATCCATCACATAGCCCAAATCCTTATAGGGATCAGGGATAGGCAGAGCGGCAACATCAGCTGCTGTACGAACGGTTTTTCTAAATTTTGGTCCCTCGCCCGTTTCAAAATACAACCCCAAACCCATTGCATCAGGTATGGTTAAAATGTCAGAAAATAAGATCGCCGCATCTAGAGGATAGCGCTCCAAGGGTTGCATGGTAACTTCACAGGCAAACTGTGGATTCATACATAGCGACATAAAATCGCCAGCATTGGCCCTGCTGGCACGGTACTCTGGCAGATAACGACCGGCTTGACGCATCATCCATACAGGCGTTACATCCACGGGCTGCTTTAATAAGGCTCGCAAAAAGCGATCATTTTTTAATTCTGACATATTTAGACTACCTTCCATTATATTGCACCAACTCGCATAAATCAGCGCAACATTATAAGCCATCCACCTAACAAAAAGGCACGAAACCGTGCCTTTTTCCGTCTTAGCCTGGCATTAGCGCCAAACAATCCCTTAAACGTCTAAATAATCTAAAATACCCTCAGCAGCCTGCCTACCTTCCCAGATAGCCGTCACTACCAAATCAGAACCACGAACCATATCGCCCCCAGCAAAAATTTTTGGATTGCTGGTTTGAAACTTAAATTGCTGATCTTCCTCTGCGATAACGCCATCCCAGCTATTAGTATCGATGGCAAAGTCCTGCAGCCATGCTGGCGGATTAGGCTGAAAACCAAAAGCCACTAGCACCACATCAGCATCAACAATCTCTTCGCTGCCGGGGATTGGCTCAGGTCTACGCCGACCATTCTTATCCGGCTCACCCAGACGAGTGGTAATCATTTTAATCCCCTCAACCTTGTCGTTACCAATAATGGCAATAGGCTGGCGATTGAACAAAAATTCTACCCCCTCTTCTTTAGCATTGGCTACTTCACGGCGTGAACCGGGCATATTTTCTTCATCGCGTCGATAGGCACAGACAACACTGCTGGCAGCCTGGCGAATAGATGTACGGTTACAATCCATTGCGGTATCACCACCGCCCAGCACCACGACCCGCTTACCTCTTACACTAATATAGTCAGCAGGGTTTTTTTCAAAACCCAGGTTGCGATTGACGCTGGAAATCAAAAACGGCAGCGCATCATAGACTCCGTGAAGCTCCTCACCAGGAAACCCACCCTTCATGTATTTGTAGGTACCCATACCCATAAACACTGCATCATATTCATCCAGCAGTGCCTGCATTTGCACATCTTTGCCGACTTCGGTATTTAAACGAAACTCAATACCCATCTCTTCAAAGATTTCGCGACGACGAGACATTACGGTTTTTTCAAGCTTAAATTCAGGGATACCAAAGGTCAGTAAGCCACCAATCTCGGGGTAAATATCAAACACAACCGGCTTAACACCAGCACGCACTAATACATCGGCACAGCCCAAACCGGCAGGGCCAGCGCCAATAATAGCTACTTTTTTATCCGTCCAAATACGATTAGACATATCTGGACGCCAACCCATCGCCAATGCCGTATCAGTGATGTATTTCTCGGTCGAGCCAATAGTTACCGCACCAAAACCATCATTTAGCGTACACGCGCCTTCGCACAAACGGTCCTGCGGACAAACCCGACCACAGACCTCTGGCAAAGTATTCGTTTGATGAGACAATTCAGCCGCTTCAAAAAGATTACCTTCAGACACCAGCTTCAACCAATTGGGAATGTAGTTATGCACCGGGCACTTCCACTCACAATAAGGATTACCACACTCTAAACAGCGGTGTGCCTGGTCCTGAGCCTCTTCCTTCTGATAAGGCTCATAAATCTCTACATACTCAGCCGTACGAGCACGCATAAGTTTTTTATCTGGGTCTTTACGCCCCACATCCAGAAACTGGAAGTTATTCGTTAAACGCTTTTCCATAAAATAAGTCTCGTCGTTTACTCTGGACGCTGTTTGATATTGTTTAGCAGCGCATCCACGCTAGCAGCCTTTGGTTTCACTAGCCAAAACTTACCCACAAAATCAGCCCAGTGGTCGAGAATATGCTGTCCCCATTGAGAACCTGTCTCAGTAACAAATTGGTGAATATTACTGCGTAAATGATGACGATGGGATTCCAGTGCCTCACTATTAATGCGCTGAATTTCTACTAGCTCACTATTATAGCGATCTACAAAACAACGGCTCTGATCGAGTACATAAGCAAAGCCACCGGTCATACCGGCACCAAAGTTTACTCCGGTTTCGCCCAACACAGTGACGTTACCGCCAGTCATATACTCACAGCAGTGATCGCCGGCACCCTCAACAACAGCAAAAGCACCAGAGTTGCGAACGGCAAAACGCTCTCCGGCGATACCCGCTGCAAACAATTTACCACCAGTAGCACCATACAAGCAGGTGTTACCGATTATCGTTGTTTCCTGTGAAGCAAACTCACTCAGTTTCGGTGGATAAATAACTAATTTACCGGCAGCCATACCTTTACCAACATAATCATTGGCATCACCCTCAAGGTACATATGTAAACCACCTGCATTCCACACCCCAAAACTTTGGCCGGCGCTTCCTTCAAGCCGTAAAACTATTGGCTGTTTAGACATGCCGGTATTGCCATAGCGCCTGGCAATTTCGCCCGACAAACGCGCACCAATAGATCGGTCACAGTTATTTACAACGAAATTAAATTCACCGCCGGCTTTATTTTCAATAGCGTCGATAGTGGCCGCAACCATCCGCTCAGCGGTAACACCCTTATCAAAAGGCTCATTACGCTGTTGCTGGCAAAATTCAGGCTGCGAGGCTGCAACAGGATCCTTATAGAGAATAGGCGACAAATCCAGATTAGCCTGTTTGTCTGTTGTCCCAGCTAACGCCTCTAGCAAATCGGTGCGACCAATCAGCTCTTCGATGGAACGAACCCCAATCTGCGCCAACCACTCACGTGTTTCCATTGCCATAAACTTGAAAAAGTTCATCACCATCTCTATGGTGCCGATAAAATGCTCATCACGTAACTCTTCGTTCTGGGTCGCCACACCAGTGGCACAATTATTGAGATGACAGATACGTAAATACTTACAACCCAAAGCCACCATTGGCGTAGTACCAAAACCAAAACTTTCAGCACCTAGCACCGCAGCTTTTACAACATCCAGACCGGTTTTAAGACCCCCATCTGTTTGCACCCGCACTAAGCCACGCAGACCATTGGCACGCAGTGCTTGTTGCGCCTCGGATAAACCTAATTCCCAAGGAGAACCAGCGTAACGAATCGATGTTAGCGGACTCGCCGCAGTACCACCGTCATAGCCAGAAATAGTAATCAAATCGGCATAGGCTTTCGCCACGCCCGCTGCAATAGTGCCAACCCCTGGTTCCGAAACCAGCTTGACCGATACTTGTGCTTGCGGGTTGACTTGTTTCAAGTCATAAATCAGCTGCGCCAAATCTTCTATCGAATAAATATCATGATGCGGCGGTGGTGAAATCAAAGTGACGCCAGGCACTGCGTAACGCAGTCGCGCTATCAATGCGTTAACTTTGCCACCAGGTAACTGACCACCTTCGCCGGGCTTGGCACCCTGAGCAACTTTAATTTGCAAAACTTCGGCATTAACTAAGTAATGTGGCGTCACGCCAAACCGACCCGATGCAATTTGTTTGATTTTTGAGCTTTTCTCGGTGCCATAGCGAGCGGGGTCTTCACCACCTTCGCCTGAGTTAGAGCGGCCACCCAGCCGGTTCATTGCGATAGCAAGCGCTTCGTGAGCCTCAGGGCTCAAGGCTCCCAACGACATCCCCGCAGAATCGAAGCGCGGTAAAATCGCCTCAAGAGGCTCAACCTGGTCCAAAGGAATGGGCTTGATATCAGCTTTAAAACCAAGCAAGTCACGTAATGTTGCTGTAGGCCGGCCATTGACCAGTGCCGCGTATTTAAGCCACTTGGTATAATCACCACTGCTAACCGCCTCCTGCAAACCTGTTACTACATCAGGATTAAACGCGTGATATTCTTTGCCGTGGACATATTTAAGCAACCCACCCTGATCAATTTCTTTGCGCGCCAGCCAAGCGGCTTTAGCTAAAATCTGTTGATCGTCTTGCAGATTTTTAAAGGAGCTACCTTCAATACGGCTGGCAACATCTTTAAAACAGAGGTTGACCACACTGCTGCTTAATCCAATAGCTTCAAATAATTGAGCACCGCGATAAGAGGCAATCGTTGAGATCCCCATTTTCGACATAATCTTCAGCAGGCCTTTGTTCAAGCCTTTGCGGTAGTTTGTCTGAGCCTGTAATGGATCACCCAACAACTCGCCCGTGCGAACCATATCATCCAGGATACTAAAGGCCAGATAGGGATAAACTGCTGTCGCACCAAAACCAAACAAACAGGCTAATTGATGCGAATCCCTTGCCGAACCAGTCTCAACAATAATGTTGCTATCGCAACGCAGCCCACTCTTTATCAAGCGATGATGAACCGCGCCAGTTGCTAACAAACTATGAACCGGCAATAAGCCCTGCTGTAAATTACGATCAGACAACACCAATAAAACCTTACCCGAACGCACAGCCGCTTCAGCTTGATCAGCAATATCTAATACCGCTTGCTCCAAATCTTTTTGCTCTGGGTCATAAGCCAAATCAATTTTTTGCAAAGGGAAATTCGGCATATCTAAAGTTAACAGACGGTGAAATTTATCAGGAGATAACACCGGTGAAACTAAAATTATCCGATCAGCGTGATTTGGCTTTTCTTCAAAAACATTTTTCTCCGCACCCAAACAAGTCTCCAGACTCATCACGATTGCTTCCCGCAAGGGATCAATTGGCGGGTTGGTTACTTGAGCAAACTTTTGTCTAAAATAATCGTACAAAGAGCGCTGCTGACGTGATAACACCGCCATCGGCGTATCGTCGCCCATGGAGCCAACCGCTTCATTACCAGCTTCTGCCAACGGTCGAAAAACCTGCTCCCGCTCTTCAAAGCTTACCTGAAACATTTTTTGGTAAACCGGTATTTGCTCGGCACTGATCTTGTCGACTTTCCTAGAAGGAGTAAAGCTCGATTCAACCCGCGTCGCGTGCTCTTTCAACCACTGCTTGTAAGGATGGCGTGTTTTTAACTGCTCATCGATATCTTTAGTGTGAAGCAGCTTGCCAGTTTCGGTATCTACCGCCAGTATTTGCCCAGGACCAACTCGACCTTTGGCTACAACATCTTCAGGCTTGTAACCATAAGTGCCTATTTCTGAAGCAACGGTAATAAAACCATTTTTAGTAATGACCCAGCGGGCAGGACGCAAGCCATTGCGGTCGAGCATACACAGCGCATAGCGACCATCAGTCATAACAATGCCCGCAGGCCCATCCCAAGGCTCCATATGCATGGAATTAAACTCATAGAATGCCTTTAAATCAGGATCCATATGCTCCATATTTTGCCACGCTGGTGGCACTAACATACGAACAGCACGGAATATATCCATACCACCCGCCAGTAGCACTTCTAGCATATTATCCATACTGGACGAATCAGAGCCGGTACGATTAACCAAAGGGCTAATAGATGCTATATCGGGAAGTAACTCAGTTTGAAATTTACTGGCACGGGCGTCAGCCCAGTTGCGGTTACCTGAGATGGTGTTGATCTCGCCATTATGCGCCAGCATTCTAAACGGCTGCGCCAGCGGCCATTTAGGTAATGTATTAGTGGAAAAGCGTTGATGGAACACGCAGATTGCCGTCTCTAAACGCTCATCACCCAAGTCCGGATAGAATTTGGGCAGGTCGACCGGCATCATCAAACCCTTATAGGCGATAACCGAGGCAGAAAAACTACAGATATAAAAATCTTCGTCTGACTGAAGAGCCAACTCTATTTTACGTCGAGCGATGTATAGACGTGTCGCCAGCTTTTGCTCATCAGTCTCAGTGCTGCTGATAAATAACTGTTCAATTTTTGGCAGACTGGACAGTGCGATTTCGCCACAATAACTTTCGTCAGTCGGCACCACACGCCAACCGGCGGCGACTAAGCCCTGCTCGGTTAATATATTGTTAACCGTATCCCGGGCCTTGGACGCAACGGTCTCATCAGTACTCAAGAAAATTTGCGCAACACCGTACAGGTCGCTTAATTCAGTTCCGAACGACTCACGTGCCGCAGCACGTAAAAATCCGTCAGGTTTTTTCAATAATAAGCCACAACCATCACCGGTTTTACCATCAGCGGCTATACCGCCGCGATGGGTCATACAGGTTAGGGACTCGATAGCCGTACGTAGCAATTCATGGCTAGACTTACCTGCCATATCGGCGATTAAGCCGAAACCACAGTTATCACGGACATCTTCATGTCTGTATAGGCCTGTTCTCATATAATGCACTCGCTAGAATAATCTCTTTAAAATCAAAGAGATACAACGACACCCGCGAAAGCTATCTATCGCTTGCAGGAAAAAGGGGGAGTGATATTACACATAAGATTCACTTGAGACAAATATTAATGAATAGAAATTGCACTTTATTCAGAGCTAACAGCACATAAAACCAGCTATAAAGAGCGAGCTACCTTGATCTCTTTTTGTACACTTTCTACCGTTCTAGCCCAAGGACGCTGCTTCTGTAGCGCTGCTGGCAACTGCTTAATCGCCGCAAGAGCCTGCTCTTTATCGCGATATGGCCCAACCACTGCCACATACCAAGGCTTGCCTTTCAATTGTGTTGCAAAATAGGTCACTGGCAAGCGCCCTACATAAGTTTTAACGAATGACCGGGTTCGATCTTCATCAACCGACCCCATCAATTGCAACATATATTCAGCAGACACCAAGGACAACAGTCGCTGCTCACGAATAGGAACATCAACCTTTTCATCCGCCTCTATGCTCTTGGCTGCAACCGCTACCACTGCTTGTTCGCTCTTTTTAGGAGCGGGTGGCGCAACCACACGAGGCTTGGGCTTAACCTCCACCACAACCTCAGCTTTAATCTCTTCCGCCAGTGGAGCAACCTGAGCACGTCGATCCGGCACTGTACTCAGCACAGCATCTCCCTGGGCTTCTCGACCTAAACTCTCTACGTCAGCATGCTCTGTGGTATCGACATTACGCTCAACTAAACCCGAATGACCAGACTCTCCAGACTCTATAGTTGCGTCCGGCACCATCACTGCCACTTCAGTTTGAACCGTTGCTCCGCCCACATTCGCCATGTTACTGCTAGGTGCGATCTCCTGGTAACGACTAACCGCCGGCTCACGTTCAGCTCCCTGATACCACCAAATCAACCCCACTGCGACCACCAAGACCACAATCGCGGTAAGATGTGCTACAGGAATACCAAAAGGCAACCCCGTACGCACCGGCCTTTCTCTGCTACTCAACAAGGTCGCAGCAAGCCGATTAATCTCAGCCAAGTTACCACCCGACTGCTCCTGCAATACAATAAGCTGATCCTGACTCAGCGGCTGCGGCCCAATATACGATACCGACCTCAACACACCCAGCAAATACTCGGCTGTATCCGTCGCGCTTAGCGGTGGTAATTCCAGCTGCTTGATACGATGGGCACTGAAGGACGACAGCGCCAGCAATTGCTCTACCTGGTACTCACCAGCAAATACTAGCTGAACCCCGTCACCAACCTGCTCAAACAACTCCCGGAACAATTCAAAGCTCTCGATAGGCAGATAATGGGCTTGATCTATAGCAATTAAAACCTGCTCAGCATCCCCCTCAATCATCGAGATAGCACGCAGAGCATCTACCAGATCAACGGTATCGATAGGAGCTTGAAGCTGTAAATTGAATTGTTGATTGATATAAGCAAGGAGCTGATCGGGCGTAGAAATTACTTCAGCATTGATACAACAGCAATCCATTACCTCCTGCAACTGGGATAATGCTTGAGCCAACAACGTAGATACACCACTACCAGCAGCGCCCAACAACAGCACCACCTGCTCACTAAAACGAGAGAAATGCACCAACTGACCCAGCAACTGGTGCCGCATGGCACCACCATAAAAGTAATCTGACTGAAACCCATCGGCAAAAGGATCGGCCTCCAGGTGTAGACTGCAGACATAATCCACTGCTTCGTTTGCGGCCATTTCACTCATTGCCAAACCTATCACCCTTGCTAGTCAATAATGCTTAAGCTAGTTAAATACGGCCCCTACAAATACAAACTCGAACTAAGCTAAAGCTCCGGCTGCCAGTAGAGTAGCACGCACATCGCAATCTTGAATATCACTACTAATAAGCGCTTCGCCAATATGTTTTAACAACACCAATCGCAAGCGTCCATCCAGTACTTTTTTATCCACTAACATTAACGATAAAAACTGCTCACAGGTCATCGCCGGCAGCTCTACAGGTAATTTTGCGCGAAGTAATATTTGTCGTACCGAGCTTACATCACCCTCCGACAGCCATCCCATCCGCGCAGATAATTCAGCTGCCAGCAGCATACCAACTGCAACCGCTTCACCATGCAACCAGCTTCCATAACCCTGAGCTGTCTCAATAGCATGACCAAAAGTGTGGCCTAAATTTAAAATTGCGCGAAGCCCCGACTCACGCTCATCAGACGCTACGACGCGGGCCTTGTTCTCGCACGAACGATAAATAGCCTCAGCCAAGACCAGTTGATCGCCGGTCAACAAAGACTCCACGTGCTGTTGCAACCACACATAAAATTCACTATCACAAATCAAACCGTACTTTATAACTTCGGCAACCCCGGCAGATAGCTCTCGCTGAGGAAGTGTACTTAAGGTATCGGTATCTGCAATAACACACTGCGGCTGATGAAAGGCACCAATCATATTTTTACCCAGCGGGTGGTTAACGCCGGTCTTGCCACCTACCGAAGAATCAACCTGGGACAACAATGTTGTAGGAACCTGAATAAAATTCACCCCACGCTGATAAGAGGCTGCCGCAAAACCAGTCATATCACCAACTACACCCCCACCTAGCGCAATCAATGTAGTGCTACGATTATGCCTATCGGCCAATAATTTATCGTAAATAGTTGCCAGCACTTCTAAAGACTTATGCTGCTCACCATCAGGCAAAATCACCTCCGAATAACTAAGCCCAGCAAGTGCGTTACGAACTTGAGACAAATAAAGTGGCGCCACCGTTTCATTGGTCACCACCAGTACTTGATGACCAGTAATATGCTGTCGAAGTAATTGTGGCTGGCCCAAAAGCCCCGCCCCGATATATATGGGATAACTGCGATCACCAAGATCGACATTTAGTATTTGCATGGCAAGTTAACGCTTTCAGAGTAGATTGTTTATGGATTGTTTGACGTGACTGGTTACTAAATACGCTAAATCGCTGACGTAATCAGAGTTTCAAGGCGAACTATTCACCCCATTCATGAGGAGCGTTATAACACAGGCTGGCTATAGAAATCCAAATCATCATTTCAGACAACTCGTAAGTTAAATGCTCAAGTTTAAGC
>Ga0172382_10002797_pt1 | contig 28413 bp, 19 predicted proteins | sample Leawel138RmetaG_FD_122245 | JGI IMG/M metagenome (GOLD analysis project Ga0172382, IMG submission 122245) | Leachate microbial communities from a municipal landfill in Southern Ontario, Canada - Leachate well 138R metaG | ecosystem: Engineered > Solid waste > Landfill > Unclassified | place...
ACAAAGCAGAAGGAAGAGACAGACCTTGCCGCCAAATCCGCTGACACCGGGAAGGCCATTGCCTGGCTCACCACAATCGACGGGCTGAACAAGGAAATCATCAACCTGGCCGATGAAGCGAGCAAACTGCAGGGCGATATCGAGGCGTTCAAACCGGATCGTGAAAAGCTGGGCCGGGCTTTGAGTGCCGCCTCACTGGACGGCGCATACGCAACGCTCACCGCCACCCGCAAACAGCAGGCGGATGACAGAGCAGGCTTGAAAGCTGAGGAAGAGGCTCTTCCTGGACTGGAATCCTCCGCCAAGGAACAGGCCGAGGCACTGAAATCGGCTGAGCAACAAGCCGCTCGGGCAAAAGAAGCGCTGAAAGCGGCCACGCCTACATTGCAGAAGGTTCGCTCCCTCGACCAGAAACTTGCTGATCAGAAAAAGGCCGTTTCGGAAGGTTATGAGGACTGCAAGAAGGACGCGGCAAAGATTGATGCAGACAAAAAAGCTCGACTCGAAGAGCAGGAAAAACGATCCAAGGCTCATGAGACGCTGGAACTTGTGGGCTGCTACATCAAGGAACATGCACAGGATGAATGGCTGATCGGCGGTCTGGCTGGTGTTGAAGAACAGTTGAGCGGCCTGCTCTCCAAGCAAAATGAAATCGTTCAAAAGGAGGCCGCTCAAGAAACGGCCACGACGGCTCAGGAACTGGCGGCAAAGTCACTCGACGACTGTCAGAAGCAATCCAGCAATCGGAAGCAGAAGCTGGAGGACGCCTCAAAACAGCTTCAGCAGGGCAAGGATGCTTTGAGCCAGCTACTTGGGGACCGCTTGTTGCGGGAATACCGCACCGAGAAGGAAACCCTGCTGCGAGAAATGGCCTTCCTGATGAAAATTGCAGAACTTGAAGATCACCGGGCAAAACTGGAAGACGGCAAGCCCTGTCCGCTCTGTGGCGCGACCAAACACCCCTTCGCGGAAGGGAATGTACCCGTCCCCGATGAAACCGAACTGAAGATCGACGCCCTGACCAGACTGATTTGCAAAGCCGAGGATCAGGAAGCCGCCATCAAGAAACTCGAAGAAGCTGAAAGCCTGGCCCGTAAAAACCTGACGGAGGCTGAAAAGCTGGAGTCAGCAGCGGCTAATGACAAGAAGGCCGCCGAGAAAGCCCTCGCCGATGTGAAGGACAGCCTGGTGAAAATCCGTGCTGATTTTGCCGAACGCATGCAGTCTGTCTCTACCAAACTCCAGCCGCTTGGTATTGCGGACATCCCTGAAAAGGACATTTCATCACTTATTGAAACCCTTAAGGCGCGGCTGAAGGAGTGGCAGACCCAGGCCAAGAACAAGGCGGACATCGAGAAACAGATTGCCGACATCGACAGCGAGGTGAAGCGGCTGGATGCGGTTATCGAAACTCAAAGCACCGCCCTGACCGAAAAGCTGGAGCGTCTTGAAACATTGAAAAGGGAACTCGCCGCTGGAAGTGATGAGCGCAATGCACTGTACGGCGACAAGAATCCCGACGATGAGGAGCGCCGTTTAAACAAGGCGATTTCAGATGCCGAAGATGCCGAAAAGCAGGCCAGAGAACGGCACAATGAGCTCCAACAAAAATGGAATACCGCAAAGGCCCACGTCGAATCTCTGAAGAAACGCATCGAGCAACGCGAGCCGGAACTGAGAAGGCTTGAAACAGAATTCTCCGCAGCACTCGCGCCTGTTGGCTTTTCAAATGAAGAACAGTTCCTGGCGGCCATACTGCCCGCTGAAGCTCGGGCGGAGCTGACAGCCACGGCCAAGGATCTGGATGAGCGTGAAACGGATCTCAAGGCCAGACAGAAGGATCGGGAAACACGCCTGGCTACGGAAATGGCCCGCAAGGTCACCGACAAACCGCTGGAAGAGCTTGAGCCACAATTCAAGGAGCACGAGGAAGCCCTGAAAGAGCTGCGGGACATCATTGCCGGTCTCAAGCACAAGCTAAGTGAGAATACGGCTGCAAAAGAGCGCATAAAGGAAAAGCAGACAGCTATCGAGGCCCAGAAAAAAGAGTGCCACAGGTGGGAAAACCTGCACGAATTGATCGGCTCGGCAGACGGCAAAAAATACCGCAATTTTGCTCAGGGGCTGACCTTCGAAATGATGGTTGGTCACGCCAACCGGAAATTGCAGAAAATGACCGACCGATACTTGCTGGCCCGTGACAACGCTCAGCCCCTTGAGCTCAACGTAGTCGATAACTACCAGGCTGGGGAAATTCGGTCCACGAAGAACCTTTCCGGCGGGGAGAGTTTTATCGTTAGCCTGTCCTTGGCGCTGGGGTTGTCCCATATGGCCAGCAGGAACGTCCGGGTGGATTCACTGTTTCTGGATGAAGGCTTCGGCACCCTCGACGAGGAAGCCCTCGACACCGCCCTGGAAACCCTCGCGGGCCTGCAGCAGGACGGCAAGCTGATAGGTGTCATTTCGCACGTGCCCGCCTTGAAGGAGCGAATCAGTACGCAGATTCAGGTCACGCCACAAACTGGCGGGCGGAGCCGTATCACAGGGCCAGGCTGCGATTCCATCTAATCCTCCCCCCGCAATTCCGGCCAAATCTGCCACCAGTCATCCGGACGCAACTGCTTCCGGGTGACTTCCCCCCCTGTCAGTTCCTCGATCTCCACACACCTAATGATTGGTATCGGTCGCTGGCCGATGGCCCAACTGTGGATGACCTGCGGCGGAAGGCCTAGGCGTCTGGCCAACGCAGTGACGCCTCCCGCGAACTCACAGGCGGCACGAACAGGTTGAAAATCCGGCATATGCTTCTATATCCATGTTAACAATATGGATTATAAGATTATTTTGATATATCAATATGAAGACTAATCCTGGCAGTCGCATGGCATTACCTGGCAGCAAGGTAAAAATGATCATTAAACCGTAACAAGGCATCCCCGCTCTTGCCATCCACCAGATGCCCGGTCAGGGCGGCAGCCCTTGATCTCCCTATGGACCAGCTCCGACAAGTTTGAAACCCATAGGTTCAAAGCTGACACAGCAATATACAAATTATCCTGTGAAAACGGGGCCTTGCATAGGGTAATCAGCTACCCTTTTCGGGCCTATCAGGCATCTCAGTCAGCGCAAATAAAAAGGGCCAAATAGGGTATTGACAAGATAAATCATTTTGCTGAAAATACCCCCAAGCTGATCACATCAGCCCGGCTCTTTAACAAAAAACAATCGATGAATACTGCGCCCTGCCCGATTACGCGGCATGCGATTGCGCAGCAACCTGTAAGGCATCGGGGTTGAAGTAAAACCGGTGAAATCCGCTTCGTGTCGTCGGCCCCTCGCGTGGGGTATCAACGATGGCGTGCAGCGGGGACTTCCCCCCTCGCGGGAAGCGCCTGGTTCGCCACAATGGCGCCCAACATCGAGGATGGCGACGTAATCCAAGAACAGAATCCCTGACCTGCTGGCATGCCGGCAGGTCACTTCCGTATTCGGGCACATCATGTTGAATATGCCCGCAGAAAGAGGTAATCGCATGAACGAACCAAGCCGGTCGGAAGCCGACCTTTTCCCCCACCCTGCCCCCGCCGCCAACATCGTCGCCATCACCCGCAAGGAACTGCTCAGCAAGGTTCCGCTGTCTGATCGCACCATCTTCGATATGGAAAAGCGTGGCGAATTCCCGCAGCGCTTCTGCCTGTCCAACCGCGTCGTCGCCTGGGACCTGGCCGAGGTCAATGCCTGGCTGGAAGCCCGCAAAAACACGCGCAACCACCAGATGGACGCGGCCGTGTCGGCACCCCTGCATCGCACGGGCACCTAGCCCAGCCGGGGCCGTACAAGATCCGGCCGGTGCGCTACGCACCCGCCGGACCCTGCGTCCAGCCATCGATCATATTGGCCCAGTCTTGCAGCATCTCGCGCCGCCCTTCGGCGTATTCGGCTTTGTTGTAGACGCTACGCACACCGCGCTGTTCGTGGGCCAGGCATTTTTCGATCCAGTCTGAGTTATACCCGGCTTCGTTCAGCAGCGTGCTGGCCGTGCGCCGGAAATCATGGGGCGAAAACTGCGGCAGATCCTGGCCGTCGGCCTGTGCCGATGTCCAGACCAGCTTGGTCACCTGGTTCAAGGTGGCTTTGCTCATGCACACATCCGGGTCATAGCGCCCCGGCAGCATCCAGCGCGACCCGCCCGCGCAGACTTTCATGGCCATCAGGATGTCCAGCGCCTGGCTGCTCAGATACACATTATGCGGATTGCGCCGTTTCATGCGCTCCGCCGGGATGGTCCACAGGGCATCCGTAAAGTTGATCTCATCCCAGGTGGCCTCGATCAGTTCGGATTTGCGCACCATGGTCAGCAACAGCAGCTTGACCGCCAGGCGGATCACCGGCGTGGTCGCCACCCGATTCAGGTATTGATACAGCAACCGGATTTCATCCGGCCCCAGGGATCTTTCCCGCGCCTTGAACCGCGCGATGGATGACGGCGGTACGCCATCGGCCGGGTTGCTGCCTTTGTAGCCCCTGGCCGACGCCCAACGAAACACCAGCATGACGATTTCCCGCGCCAGCACGGCCGTCGCGGGCGCACCTCGCTGCAGGATGGCGTCCGCGCGGCTGCGCACGTCTTCTTCGGTGATCTCGTGCAGCAGCCGATTGGCAAAGTACGGCTTCAGGTCACGCTCGTACAAAGATCTACGCATGTCGCGGGTGGATTCGGCCATGTCGTGCCCCCGCAGCCAGTCCTGCGCCCAGGCCCCAAACCGCTTTTCACCCCGCAGCTTGTCTTTGCTGCGGGCCTTTTCCTGGGCAGGCGATACGCCAGCCGCAATTTTCTGCTTGGCCTCGCGCAGCAGGTTCCGGGCCTCGGCCAGGGTGACACCACCCACGCCATAGCGGCCGAATGTCAGCGTCTCGCTGCGGCCGTTCAGCCGGTAGTTGTAGCGAAAGGAGATCGCGCCCGTCACGCTCACCGCCACATACAGCCCGTCGCGATCCGCCACCTTGTACTGTTTATCACGCGGCTTCAAGTTGCGGAGCATGGTATCGGTGAGCATGTCTTTCCTTTTTTGAATCAATGGCTTGCTGAAATCACAGATAGCCTTGGATGGTATTGAAACGCAGCACCAATACCATCTTTTAATCGTGCCATTGATTCATAAAAAAATGATTGAAATCAGATAGATAGTAGGTTTCAATACCATCCGAACATCAATCATCAATGGATGGTACCGGGTGCCGCGCCATCATAACGCAGCGTCGATACCTTCAAAAATACCATCCGGAAAACATGCTTGGGCCTGCCAGCACTTGCCAGCCAAAACCAGAAAAAGAAATGGAGAGCCGCTAAAACAGGGGCTCTCCATCGTTCTGATGCCAGCTATCGCATCAGCGTGCCAGGCGGGAAATCACTCCCACTCAATCGTTGCAGGTGGTTTGCTCGACACGTCGTACGTGACGCGGTTGATGCCACGTACCTCGTTGATAATGCGCGACGACACCTTCTTCAACAACGAATACGGCAGCTCGGCCCAGTCGGCCGTCATGAAATCCGTGGTCTGCACGGCCCGCAAGGCGACGACATAATCATACGTGCGCCCATCCCCCATCACACCGACCGACTTCACGGGCAAGAATACGGCAAAAGCCTGTGAGGTCAGGTCATACCATGACTGGCCCGATCCAGGATCGACTGTATTGCGCAATTCCGTGATGAAAATGTCATCCGCGCGGCGCAGCATGTCGGCATATTCGGCCTTGACCTCACCCAGGATCCGCACTCCCAGCCCGGGGCCGGGAAAAGGATGGCGAAACACCATGGCAGGCGGCAGTCCCAGGGCCAACCCCAGCTGGCGCACCTCGTCCTTGAACAGTTCGCGCAAGGGTTCGAGCAGTTTCAAGTTCAGCGTCTCGGGCAAACCGCCGACATTGTGGTGCGACTTGATCGCAACCGCCTTGCCGGTCTTGGAGGCGGCCGACTCGATCACATCCGGATAGATGGTCCCCTGGGCCAGCCAGCGGGCTGTTTTCATGGTGGCCGCCTGGGCCTGGAACACCTCGATGAATTCGCGCCCGATCGTCTTGCGCTTTAATTCAGGGTCGGCAATGCCAGCCAACTGGCCCATGAACTGTGTCGAGGCATCCACGTGGATGACGCGAATACCCAAATGGGCCGACATGGTCTCCATGACTTGTTGCGCCTCGTTCAGGCGCAGCAGGCCGTGATCGACGAAAACGCAGGTAAGCTGGTTGCCGATCGCACGATGGATCAGGGCGGCGGCAACAGATGAATCCACGCCGCCCGACAGGCCTAGAATCACCTCGTCCGTGCCCACTTGTTCACGAATGCGTGCAATTTGTTCGGCCACGTAATCAGGCATGTTCCAATCGCGCGCGCAGCCGCAGATGTCGACGGCAAAACGCTGCAGAATCGCCTTGCCCTGCAGGGTATGCGTGACTTCGGGGTGAAACTGCACGCCATAGAAACCCCGTTGCTCATCGGCCATGCCGGCAATGTCGCAGGTCGGGGTGGAGGCCATGCGGATGAATCCGGACGGCAGGCGGGTAACCTGGTCGCCGTGGCTCATCCAGACTTTCAGCATGCCATGGCCGCTGTCGGTTACAAAATCCTGCAGCCCATGGAGCAGGCGTGTATGGCCGTGCGCACGAACTTCAGCGTAGCCATATTCGCGCTGCTCCGCAAACTGGACCTCGCCCCCCAGCTGCAGGGCCATGGCCTGCATGCCGTAGCAGATGCCCAGCACGGGGACCCCCGCCTCGAACACTGCCGCAGGCACCTTGATGGACTCATCGGCATAAGCAGACGCATGTCCGCCCGACAGAATGATCCCTTTCAACCCCATTGCAGACTGCGCCTGGATGAAGGCCGCATCGACGTCGCCTGCGTGGATTTCACAATATACCCCCACTTCTCGAATACGGCGGGCAATGAGCTGGGTGACCTGGGAGCCGTAATCCAGGATGATAAGACGCTGATGCATGACGTGGGTGTCCAGGGCTGATTCAAGCCGTTAATGTAACTCATTGGCGCAAGCGCCCGCAGGCACGGTACAGTACCGCCTGGAAGGAGAATTCTATCGATGGGCTCACCCTTGTTTCGCACCCCGCTGCCGCTGGCCGGCTTTCTGGCATTGGCCGTCGCCATGGGCATAGGTCGCTTTGCCTTCACCCCCATTCTGCCCATGATGCAGGCCGATCAAGGAATCAGCCTATCCGAAGGGGGCTGGCTGGCCAGCACCAATTACCTGGGCTATCTGCTGGGCGCTCTGTTTGTCACGCGGCTGAATTGGACGCCGGCCCGCCTATTGCAAGCAGGCATGTGGCTGGTGGTGCTGCCTACGGCCGCCATGGGCCTGGACAGCCATTGGCTCGGCTGGCTGGCATGGCGATTGCTGGCCGGCGTGGCCAGTGCCTTCGTACTGATCGGGGTGGCCACCCTGGGATTCGCGCACATGAACGCTCAAGGGCGGCCACAGATGGGCGGTGTGATGTTTTCGGGTGTCGGCATTGGCATCATGTTTGCCGGCCTGACATGCATGGCGCTCACCGTGCTGGGCGCCTCGTCGTCCGAGGCCTGGTTGTGGCTGGCGGCGGTGGCGCTGCTAGGCCTCATGGGTGCCTCCACCATGTGGCGCGAAGACCTGCCCGCTATCGGGACGGCCCAGGCCGAAGCCAAACACCCAGATAAGGCGACGGCCGGCGCGCCCAGCGACGCGCGCCCACCGGCAAAGCCCCAAGCCAAGTTGCACTGGGGGCTGATTCTATGCTACGGGGTGTTTGGCTTTGGCTACATCCTGCCGGCCACGTTCCTGCCTGCCCAGGCCAAAGAGCTGGTGCCCGATCCCTGGATGTTCAGCCTGGCCTGGCCCGTACTGGGCCTGACCAGTGCGGCAGCCACCCTGCTGGTTTCATTTTTCCTGGTCCGGCGCTATACAAGCATACAAATCTGGGCAGCCTCGCACGGCATCATGGCTCTGGGGCTCGCACTGCCGATTTTCTGGCATACCCTGACCCCGATTCTGATCGCCGCATGCTGCATCGGCAGCACCTTCGTCGTCATTACCATGGTAGGCTTCCAAGAGGCGCAGGCCATCGTGACACACGCCGTCGTCAAGCAGCAAATGGCGGCAATGACCGCCTCATTCGCCGTAGGCCAGCTGATCGGTCCGTTATTTTTCAGCCTTACGCACGAATGGTTCGGTGCACCGCTGGAATTCTCGCTGGCGGTGGGTGCGGTGGGTCTGATTGCAGGCGCAGTACCCATCCTCAGGCTGCATTGACCCGCCGCGAGCCTGTTGCGGGCCAATCGTTGGCTGCCAAAATACGCAGCAAGCCCTATTCCAATCCATTTGCACGAGCCCCGACCCCTATGGAAACAGACGCCTTGGACAAGAAAACCTTCATGTTGATACACGGTGCCTGGCATGGCGCCTGGTGCTGGGATGCGGTGGCCGAGTCGCTGCGTCACGCAGGCCACAACGTGCACACGCCCACCCTGCCCGGCCTGGGCGAGCGCAGCCACGAATCCCTGGCCGATATCGGCCTGAGTACGTTCATCGATGATATTTGCCGCTATATCGACCAACATGACCTGCACACGATCCTGTTGGTCGGCCACAGTTTTGGCGGCCTGGTTGCAACCGGCGTGGCGGATCGCCTGCCGCAACGGATCGGGCACCTGATCCTGCTGGATCCGTTCCTGCTGCCGTCGGGGCAGTCCGCCTTCGATACACTGTCGCCCGAGGTCGTGGCCAAGCTCGAGCACGGTGCAGCGCAAGTCGGTGGCCTGCCGCCGCCCCAAGCCGCCCGGCTGGGCCTGCCGAACCCCGACGACCAGGCCTACGTGCAGGCGCGCCTGGTTCCCCACCCGATCGGTACCTATCGCGAGCCACTGCAGCTCCGAAACCCACCTGGCCATGGGTTACCCGTCACCCACATCCGCTGCACGGATCCAGTCTTCGGGCCAGTCGATGGCGCCTGGTCGTGGGCTCGAGAGCAGTTTGGCAACCGCTGGCAGTGGCGCGAGTTGGCCGCTGGGCATGACGCCATGATCAGCCACCCGCAACAGGTCGCCGGGATACTGCTGGATATCGCTGCCAGCGCCCCCGGCGCTGGCGGGCTGATGGATCAGTCGGCCCGATAATTGGGCGCTTCTTTGGTGATCTGCACGTCGTGCACGTGGGATTCTCGGACGCCCGAAGCGGTGATTTCGACGAATTCGGCCTGCGCGTGCAAATCGGCGATGGTGGCGCAGCCACAGTAGCCCATGGATGCCCGGATGCCGCCCACGAGTTGGTACATGATGGCGATCACGCTGCCCTTGTAGGGGACCCGCGCCTCGATACCCTCGGGCACCAGTTTTTCGAGGTTGTTGGTGGGATCCTGGAAGTAGCGATCTGCCGAACCATCGGCCATGGCGCCAAGGCTGCCCATGCCGCGATACGATTTATACGACCGGCCCTGAAACAACACGACTTCGCCAGGCGCTTCCTCGGTGCCGGCAAACATGCTGCCCATCATGCAACTGGAGGCCCCCGCCGCGAGCGCCTTGGACACATCCCCCGAATACCGTATGCCGCCATCCGCGATGAGCGGAATGCCCGACCCCTTGAGCGCTTGAGCGACATCGGAGATGGCCGTGATTTGCGGCACCCCCACGCCAGCAACCACCCGCGTGGTGCAGATCGAGCCGGGACCGATGCCGACCTTGACCGCATCGGCCCCCGCTTCGGCAAGCGCCAGCGCGGCGGCGGCGGTGGCGATGTTGCCGCCGATGACCTGGATACGCGGATAGTGCTTCTTGACCCAACGCACCCGATCGAGCACGCCTGCCGAATGGCCGTGCGCGGTATCGACCACGATGACGTCCACCCCGGCGGCCGCCAGTTTTTCGACCCGTTCTTCAGAGGCCTCGCCCACGCCGACGGCGGCACCGACCCGCAGCTGCCCCTGTGCATCCTTGCAGGCAAGCGGATGTTCGGTATTCTTGACGATGTCTTTTACGGTGGCCAGGCCGCGCAGCTGAAACTGATCGTTGACAATGAGCACGCGCTCGAGCCGATGACGATGCATGAGCGCCTGGGCCTCTTCGAGCGTAGCGCCCTCGCGCAGCGTAACCAGGCGCTCTTGGGGGGTCATGACTTCGCGCAGCGACAGATCGAGACGATCTTCGAAACGCAGGTCGCGATTGGTGACGATACCCACCAACTTGCCGGCTTCGACCACGGGCAGCCCGGAGATGCCATGCTGGCGCTGCAGGGCGATGGCATCGCGCACCTTCATGGTGGGCGTGACCGTGACTGGATCGATGACGATGCCGAATTCGTGCCGCTTGACGCGTGCGACCTCGCGTGCCTGGGCATCGGCGCTGAGGTTCTTGTGGATGACGCCAATGCCGCCTTCCTGGGCCATGGCGATGGCCAGGCGGGATTCGGTGACGGTATCCATGGCCGCCGACACCAGCGGAATGTTTAATTGAATGCTGCGCGTCAGCTGGGTGCCCAGGTGCGCGTCGCGCGGCAGGATCTGGGAATAGGCCGGAACCAGCAAGACGTCGTCGAAGGTCAGGGCTTTCTTGATGAGACGCATGAAACAACTCCGCACAAAGGTCGATTATAGCCCGCCGTGCCTCGACCCTGGCCTGCCATGCCTCAACCCAGCCAGACCCGTGCGTTGCGGAACATGCGCATCCAGGGGCTGAACCCGCCCTGCTCTGCGGCGCCGTCATGGCTGTCGGCCGGCCCCCAAGTGGACGGCCGCCACGACAGGTTCAGGTTGCGCACGACCCGCTCCGGATGCGGCATCATTACAGTGAAGCGTCCATCGGCCGTGGTGACGGCCGCCAGCCCCTGCGGGCTGCCGTTGGGGTTGGCTGGATAGGCTTCTGTGCGCTGGCCGCGATGATCCACATAGGCCAGTGCCAGCGCCGCCTTGGACGCATCGCCCTGGCGCGAGAAATCGGCCCGCCCCTCGCCATGCGCCACCGCGATCGGCGCCTGCAGGCCGGCCATTCCCGAGAAAAACAACGACGGCGAATCGGCGACTTCAACCATGGACAGCCGTGCCTCATATTGTTCGGAACGGTTGCGCGTGAAATGTGGCCAGTGCTCGGCGCCGGGGATGAGATCGGCCAGCGCCGCCATCATCTGGCAACCGTTGCAGACCCCGAGGGCGAAAGCATCGGGCCGGGCAAAAAAAGCACCAAATGCCTCCAGCAAGACGGGGTTGTAGCGAATCGTGCGCGCCCAGCCCTCGCCCGCCCCGAGGACGTCGCCGTAGCTGAACCCGCCGACGGCCACGAGGCCCTGCATGGACGCGAGTTCGACCCGCCTTTCAAGCAGATCGGACATGTGCACATCCACCGCCTCGAAGCCGGCCACATCGAAGGCCCAGGCCATTTCGACCTGGCTGTTGCAGCCCTGCTCGCGCAGAACAGCCAGGCGCGGCCGAGTACCCGATGCGATGAAGGGCGCGGCGATGTCTTCCTGGGGATCGAAATGCACTTGCGCGCCAAGGCCCGGGTCGTCGACGTCTTCCCAGCGCTGATGCTCCGCCAGCACGCAGTCTGGATGATCACGGTGCAGACGGATGCGCTTCCCAGGTTCGCTCCAGATGCTGCCAAGCTCGGCCAGCGGGCGACGATATACGATAGCGCCATCGCGAAACACCTGCAGTTCGCGCTTGTCGTTGGGCATGCCCACCACGTGCGCACAATGCGCCAGGCCCGCTTGGCGCAAATACTGCAGGACCTCGTCGCGGCGGTCGCGCGACACTTGCAGCAGCCAGCCAGCTTCCTCGTTGAACAGTGCACGCAGGTTGCGGTCATGGTGCAGCATGGTGACCTGATCGTTCTTGATCTTGTAGTCGCCCGCGTCATCGGTGAGCGGGTCGATGGTCAACATGTCCAGATTCAGGGACACCCCCAGGCGGCCGGCAAACGCCATTTCGGCGGCACAGGCCAATAAGCCACCGTCGGAGCGGTCGTGGCAGGCCAACAGCCAGCCGCGCGTGGCCATATCGCGCACCGCCAGAAAGCCGGCGCGCAGCAAAGAGGCTTCGTGCATGTCGGGCGCTTCGGCGCCAATGGCGCCATAGGCCTGTGCGAGGATCGACCCGCCCAGACGCTGGCGGCCCTCGCCCAGGTCGATGAGCACGAGCACCGAGGCGCCGGCTTGGGCATCCAGCTGTGGCGTGAGGGTGGCGCGCACGTCGGCCACCGGCGCGAATGCCGTCACCACCAGAGACACTGGCGACACCACTTGATGCGCGCCCGCGTCATCATCCCAGCGAGTGCGCATGGATAGGGAGTCTTTCCCCACGGGAATCGAAAGCCCCAGCGCCTGGCACCAATCGCTCACGGCCGCCACCGTATCGTACAAGGCTGCGTCCTGGCCCGGTTCGCCACAGGCGGCCATCCAGTTGGCGGACAGTTTGACGTCCTCGAGCTGAACGACGGGCGCGGCCGCCAGATTGGTGAGGGCCTCGGCCACGGCCATCCGCCCTGAAGCCTGCGGATCGATGATGGCCAGCGGCGTGCGTTCCCCCATGGCCATGGCTTCACCGGCCAACCCTTCGTAATCGCGCAGGGTGACGGCGCAGTCCGCTACCGGAACCTGCCAGGGCCCGACCATCGGGTCGCGGACCGTCAGCCCCCCGACGGTGCGGTCGCCGATTGTGATCAAAAAGGATTTATCGGCGACGGTGGGGTGGCGCAGCACCCGTTCGATTGCGTCCCCCAATTCGATACCGGCGAGGTCTGGGTCAGCCCCCGAAAATGGCTGGCGAGTGGCCTGGCGCTGCATGCGCGGCGGCTTGCCGAGAATGACTTCGAGCGGGACGTCGACCGGTTGCAGCGGCGTGTGGTCTTGCACCAGATCCTGCGCCAGGTCGGCGGCTGCCGCCGAGCCTGAATCCGGCCGGTCAAGGCCCGGCAGCCCCAGGCCGTCCGTCACCCGCAGGCGCGGTGCTTCGGTGGCCACGCCCACGACGGCAAACGGACAGCGCTCGCGCTCGGCCAGGGCCGCAAAACGGCCCAGGTCGTCCGGCATGAGGGCCAGCACATAGCGTTCTTGGGATTCATTGCTCCAGATTTCCGCTGGTGACAAGCCCGACTCTTGGACGGGGATCCGCTGCAGCTCGAACTCGGCACCGCGTCCGGCGTCGTGCACCAGTTCGGGGAACGCGTTGGACAAGCCCCCCGCCCCGACATCATGAATGGCCAGAATAGGGTTGGCTTCGCCCAGCTGCCAGCAGCGGTCGATGACTTCTTGGGCGCGACGCTGCATCTCGGGGTTGCCGCGCTGGACCGAATCATAATCCAGCGCCTGCGTATTGCTGCCGACCCCCATACTGGAGGCGGCCCCACCGCCCATGCCGATGCGCATGCCAGGCCCGCCCAACTGAATCAACAAGGCGCCCGGGGGGATAGCCGCCTTGGCGGTCTGGCGCGCGTCGATCTGCCCCAGCCCCCCCGCCAGCATGATGGGTTTGTGATAGCCCCAGTGCACGCCTGCCTGGTGCGCCTCGAAGCTGCGAAAATAGCCCAGCAGATTGGGCCGGCCGAATTCATTGTTGAAAGCGGCGGCCCCGATGGGGCCCTGCACCATGATCTCCAGCGGCGACGCAATGCGGTCGGGCGCGTGTCGGGGCGGCTCCCAGGGCTCGACGGCGCCGTCCAGGTGCAGGGCGGACACGGTGAAGCCCGTCAGCCCGGCCTTCGGGCGCGACCCCCGGCCCGTGGCGCCTTCGTCACGGATCTCGCCTCCGGCGCCGGTGGCAGCCCCGGGAAACGGCGCGATGGCCGTGGGGTGATTGTGGGTCTCGACCTTCATGAGCACGTGGGCGGTCATGGCATGGCGGCCGTAGGCCAAGCCATTCGGGTCGGCATGAAACACCTGGGCCGGCCCGCCTTCCATGACCGCCGCGTTGTCCGAATAAGCCACCACCGTGCCACGGGGCTGCGCGCCGTGCGTAGCGCGAATCATGTCGAACAGGCTGTTGCCGTGTACCTGGCCATCGATGACCCAGTGCGCATTGAAGATCTTGTGACGGCAGTGCTCGCTGTTGGCCTGGGCGAACATCATCAGTTCGACGTCGGTCGGATCGCGCTTCAGGTCATGAAAGGCCCGCATCAGGTAGTCGATTTCGTCATCTGAAAGCGCGAGCCCCATGGCCCGATTGCCCTCTTCGAGCGCGACGCGCCCACGGGCCAGCACATCGAGCGTACTCAAGGGCCTGCCCGGCAGGGTTTCGAATAGCGCCCGGCCGTCGAAATCGGGCGCCACGACGGCCTGTGTCATGCGGTCGTGCACCCGTGCCGCAACGGCCTGTTGCTGTTCGACGCCCAGGCCCTTGCCGCGCAACAGCCCGGTTTGGGGCCAGAATTCATAGCGCGTGCCCAGCTCGACCCGGCGTACCTTGCCCAGACCGCAATGGTGCGCAATATCGGTGGCCTTGCTGGACCACGGCGAGATGGTTCCGGGGCGCGGCACGACCAGAAAACCCGCCGCATGCCGTTCCGCCACCGGTGCGGGCACCGGCCTGCCATCATCCAGCAAGGCCTGCAGGCGCGCGCGTTCATCTACCGTCAGGGCGGCGTCCAGTTGCACGAAATAGCAGCTGGACGCCTCCAGGCCTGCCAGAACCACCCCGTCTTCGTTGAGCTCGCGCAGCAGGCGATCACGGCGAAAGTCCGATAGGGCAGCAGAGCCAGGAAGAATCAAAATGGAAGACACGGCGACGGACCCGCAGGCAGATACAAAGGGCCTATTTTAGCCGGGCCGCCAAAGATCTTTCAGGGATCGGGATACGTCACGTCAAGTATGTCGAGTTCCTGGCTGCCCGCAGGCGAACGCAGATTGACCGTATCCCCCACGTGCGCGCGCAGCAGCGCCCGCGCGACTGGCGACACCCAGCTGATGCGCCCGGCCAATGGCTCCGCTTCATCGACCCCGACGATGGTCACGGTGGTTTCCTGGCCATCGGCCGTGCTGTATGAAACCGTGGCGCCAAAGAATACCTGGTCGCGATTGGGCTGCTGGGCAGGATCGACCACTTCGGCCTCGGCCAGGCGACGCGTCAGGAAACGAATGCGCCGATCGATCTCGCGCAGACGTTTCTTGCCGTAGAGATAGTCGCCATTTTCCGAGCGATCGCCATTGGACGCAGCCCACGACACCACCGATACGACGTCGGGGCGCTCGGTGTTCATGAGATGCATGAGCTCGTCGTTCAGCGCCCGGTAGCCGTCTGCCGTGATGTAGTTCTTGACGCCCGCCGGCAAGGTCGGGACGTCCGGCATATCATCGTCGTCGTCCTGATCCGTTTCTTTGACAAAAGCCTTGTTCATTCACCCCACTCCGAGCGCTCGCCTGCGCACACCGCAGGCATCATACCCAATCATGCCACACGGGCGTCAGGCTGGCGGGCAGATCAGGCATGCGGCCCAGATCGAAGTGCCCGGCCCCGGGCGCATGGAAATCGGAACCACGGGATCCTTCGAAGCCGTAGTGCTGCGCCAGACGGACGTAAGCGTCGTGTCTGGCGGGCGCACGGGGCCCGGCAAGCACCTCGAGCCCCTCGCCGCCCAGGTCCTTGAACGTGTCGAATAGTGCCGTCTGCTGGTTCGCATCGTGCCGATGACGCCATGGGTGGGCGATGACGGCTTTGCCGCCGGCACCGTGGATCCAGCCCAATGCCGCCTTCAGGCGGGTCCAGCGAACAGGTACGTACGCGCGGCGGCCTTCACCCAGGTAGCGATCAAACGCCTGCTGCGTGGTCCTGCAGTGCCCCTGCTCGACCAGAAACCGGGCAAAATGCAAGCGACCGATGAGCGCCGGGTTGCCCGCGACGGACAAGGCCCCTTGCAGGGCACGATGAATGCCATGGGCGGCAAGCAGATCTGAAATGCGGCGCGCCCTGTCCCGGCGCACCTGGCGGATCTGCGCAAGGCCCGCGGCCAGCGCCGTATCCGCCGGGTCGATGTTCAGGCCGAGCACATGGACCGTATGGCCCGCCCAGGTGACTGAAATCTCGACACCCGGAACGAACACCATGCCCAGGGCCGATGCGGCCTGGGCAGCCTCGGCCAGGCCCCGGGTTTCATCGTGATCGGTCAGGGCCCAGACCTGCACCCCGTTGGCCCGGGCACGGGCGGCGACGTCCGACGGTGCGAGCACGCCGTCGGACGCGCAGGAATGGCTGTGCAGATCGGCATTGAGGGGCACGCCCGAACGCCTGCCCTACGCGAGCAGGAAATCTCGCACCGCGGCGATCTGGTCTGGGCTGCGCAGCGTCGGTGCATGGCCCACGCCGGCAAATTCGACGCAACGGGCTTGCGGATTGCGCTGCAGCATCTCCTGGGCCACTGACGCGGGCAGAATGTCGGAATCCTGCCCGCGCAGCACCAGAACGGGCCCGGGGAGGTGCTCCCAGGCGCGCCACAGAACCCTTTCGGCGCCGGCCAGGGCTTCGGGAGTCTGGCTGGCGAATGGCTGGGCCAGGCGCAAGTCGTAGTGCTTCACCCATTCACCGTCTTGCTGATTGAACACGTGTTCGGTGAGTTCGGTCCAACCCTGTTCGTCGTGCGGGCCAAAGCCTTCAGAGGTGCTGCGCACGTAGGCGACCGCGTCGGCGAAATTCTTGAAACGGCTGGCTTCACCCACATAATCGGCGATCCGCCCCAAGCCGTCCAGGTCCAGTGCAGGCCCGATGTCATTGAACACCATGCGCCCCAACGGCACATCGGGCGCACGGCCCAGGCCCCAGACCCCGCGATCCGGGCGCAGCCCGGGAGACGCGGCCGCCGTGCCCGCCAACACCATGCCGATCAGGCCCCCCATGGAGGTGCCGATCCAGTCGATCTGGCGCGCCTGCAGGCGCGCCACCAGGGCAACCATGTCGGCCACGTACTGCGGCACGATGTAGTTGGCGGGATCGATCAACCAGTCTGAGCGCCCGCGCCCAGCGACATCGGGGCAAATGACACGATAATCGCCCTGCAAGGCGCGGGCGACGTGATCGAAATCCCGCCCCGACCGGGTCAGGCCATGGACGCACAGCAATACCCGATCGTTGGCAGGATCGCCCCATTCCCAGTAGGCCATGCGGTGAAACCCTGAACGGCTTGCACACGTAACGGACCCCAGGCGCGGCTGCTCGGCTTGGGCGGATTCGGACATGATGTTTCTCCTAAACGTGCAAGGCCTGGCCCAATGCGCGCAGGGCCGCCTCTTGGACGGCCTCGCCCAGGGTGGGGTGGGCGTGGATGGTATGCGCCACGTCTTCGAGCCGTGCCCCCATTTCGAGCGACAGCCCAAATGCCGCGGCCAGTTCGGAGACCCCGCGCCCCACCGCTTGCCAGCCCAGCAACAGGTGATTGTCTTTGCGTGCCACCACCCGTACAAAACCGTCCGTGGATTGCAGCGTCATGGCACGCCCGTTGGCAGCCAGCGGAAAGCTGGCTTCGAGGCAGTCGATGCCGGCCTTGGCAGCTTGCGCCGGCGAAAGCCCCGCAGTGACGACCTCGGGATCCGTAAAGCATACCGCAGGAATGGCTTCGGGCGTAAAGTATCGTGTCTGGCCGGCAATCTGCTCGGCCACGCAGACCCCTTGCGCCATGGCGCGATGCGCCAGCATGGGTTCGCCGGTGAGATCACCGATGGCCCAGACACCCTGCATAGAAGTCCGGCAGCGCGAATCGACGCGCACCGCCTCGCCGTCCATGTCGAGCATGAGCGAGCTAAGCCCAAAACCGCGGCTGCGTGGCGCACGGCCCACAGCCACCAGAATCTGCTCGGCCTCGAGCCGGATTTCATCCGCCTTGCCCTTTTGCAGCCGCAAGGCCTTGCCGTCATCCGTGAGGCCCAGCACCCGGGTATCGAGGTGCAGGCCGACGCCCAACGCCTTGAGCGCCGCCGCCACCGGCCTGGAGAGATCCGCATCGTACACGGGCAGGATCCGGTCCTGCGCTTCGATGACATCGACCTTCACCCCGAGCTTGCGATACACCGTACCCAGTTCGAGCCCGATGTAGCCCGCGCCCACCACCGCAAGGCTCGTGGGCAATTTCTTGGGCGACAAGGCTTCTGTGGACGAAATCACGCGACCCCCGAAGGGCATGAACGGCAGGGCCACCGGCTCGGAACCCGTGGCCAGCAGCAGGTGTTCGCAGCGAATCCGCTGGGGCGCGCCAGCCTTGCCGCGCAGCGATGGATCGACGTCGACCGTCTTGCCATCGACAATCTGTGCCCGCCCTTGGATGACCGTGACCTTGTGCTTTTTCAGCAAGGCCCCGACGCCCTGGGTGAGGCGTTTGACGATGCTGTTTTTCCAGGCCACGCTGGCCGCGATGTCGATTTCGGGTGGGCCCACCCGGATGCCCAGGGCCGAATCCCCTGCATGCGCCTGGATTTCATGAAACTGCCCGGCGACGTGTATCAGTGCCTTGGAGGGAATACAGCCGATATTCAGGCACGTGCCGCCCAGTGCCGAGGCCTCGACCAGCACCGTCGGGATGCCGAGCTGCCCGGCCCGGATGGCGGCCACGTACCCCCCGGGGCCGCCGCCGATGATGAGCAGGGTGGTTTGGACAGGATTGGCCATCAGGTTTCACTCCAGAAACAACAGGGCTGGGCACTCGAGGTAGCGGCGCATGCCCTGGATGAATTCGGCCGCATGCAGGCCATCGACGACCCGATGATCAAAAGACGAAGACAGGTTCATCAGCTTGCGCGCGACGACCTGACCATTTTGCAATACCGGACGCTCCGCCACGCGGTTGACCCCCACGATCGCCACCTCGGGATAATTGATGACTGGCGTGGACACGATGCCCCCCAGGGCGCCAAGGCTGGTGAGCGTGATGGTGGAGCCGGTGAGTTCGTCGCGCGCCGCCCGGCCCTGGCGCGCGGCTTCGGCCAGGCGTGCGATCTCGGCCGCACACGACCAGAGATCGAGCGTTTCGGCATGGTGCACCACAGGCACCATCAACCCGGCCGGCGTTTGCGCGGCCACGCCCAAATGCACCGCCGCATACTGGGTCACCACCCCCGCATCGTCGTCGAAACGGGCATTGATCTGCGGGTATTCGCGCAGAGCCAGCACCATTGCACGGGCCAAAAACGGCAACAGCGTCAATTTGCCCCGCTCGGTGCTGTAGCGCGCATTCAAGCGTGCCCGCAGGGCTTCGAGTTCGGTGACGTCGATTTCCTCTACGTAGGTGAAATGCGGAATGCGGCGCTTGGCTTCCTGCATTTTCTGCGCGATTTTGCGCCGCAGCCCAATCACCGGGATCGCCGTCTCTTGGTGCTGAGCCACATACTGCGTCCCCGTCGTCCGCGGGCCGGTGTCGTTGCGATCACGCGCCAACCAGGCATCCAGATCGCCATGCGTGATGCGCCCGGCCGGACCGCTGCCCGGCACGTACTGCAGCGTGATGCCCAGATCCCAGGCGCGTCGCCGCACGGCGGGCGAGGCCAGCGGGCGCTGGCCCTGCGGGCGGGCGGGTGCGAGTGCGGCCGCCGGCACCGCAGCGCGAGCCGTCATTTGGCTTGCTGCGGCAGCCACAGAAGCCGGCGCAGGGCTCGCGGCGGCAACCGGCTCTGGCGCGGCACCCGCGTCCGCCTCCGGCGGCTCGGGTGGCGCGACCGGCTTGGTTGGCGCGACCGGATCGGCTGCCACAGCCGCCGTAGCGCGCACGGGCGCAGCACCGCTGGCCTCGCCTGCCGTGACGTTGCCTTCGCCCTCGACTTCGAGGCGAATCAGTTCAGAACCGACCGCCATGACTTCGCCCACCGCCCCTCCCAGCGCGAGCACTGTTCCGTGTACGGGGGAAGGGACCTGCACGGTGGCCTTGTCGGTCATGACGTCGGCGAGCACCTGATCCTCGACCACCGTATCGCCCGTTTGCACATGCCATTCGACCAGTTCGACTTCTGCGATGCCTTCGCCGATGTCAGGCATCTTGATGATATGAATGCCCATCATGCCTCCTGAAACACGCGCTTGAACGCCTCGGCCACCCGCTTGGGGCTGGGGAAATACGCCCATTCATGCGAATGCGGGTACGGCGTATCCCAACCCGTGACGCGCGCAATGGGCGCTTCGAGGTAATAAAAACAGTGCTCCTGTACCAGCGCGCAGAGCTCGGCGCCAAAGCCGCTGGTGCGGGTGGCCTCGTGCACCACCACGCAGCGCCCCGTCTTGCGCACCGAATTCAGGATCGTCTCGAGATCGAGCGGCCAGAGGCTGCGCAAATCGATGATGTCGGCCTCGATGCCGGCATCGAGGGCCGCGACTTCGGCCACATACACCATGGTGCCATACGTCAGCACGGTGAGCTCGCGCCCCTCGCGGTAGACCGCGGCCGAATCCAGCGGCACGGTGTAGTAGCCTTCGGGGACGTTGCCCAGCGGATGCTTGGACCACGGCACCACGGGCTGGTCGTGGTGACCATCGAACGGGCCGTTGTACAGGCGCTTGGGTTCGAGAAAGATCACCGGATCGTCATTTTCGATGGCGCTGATCAACAGCCCCTTGGCGTCGATGGGGTTGGACGGCATGACCGTACGCAAGCCGGTGACATGGGTGAACAGGGCTTCCGGGCTCTGGCTGTGGGTCTGCCCGCCGAAGATGCCGCCCCCGCACGGCATGCGGATGGTCAGGGGTGCGGTGTACCCCCCGGCAGAACGATAGCGGATGCGGGCCGCCTCGGAAAAGATCTGATCCGCTGCCGGGTAGAAATAATCGGCAAACTGGATCTCGACCACCGGGCGCAAGCCATACGCCCCCATGCCGATGGCCGTGGCCACGATACCACTTTCCGAGATGGGCGAATCGAACACGCGCGAGTGGCCGTACTTGGCCTGCAGGCCCTCGGTGCAGCGGAACACGCCGCCAAAATAACCGACGTCCTGGCCAAAGACCACCACGTTGTCATCGCGTTCGAGCATGATATCCATGGCCGACCGAAGGGCCTGAATCATCGTCATCGGCCGGGTCCGGGGTTTCTCTTGGGCCATGCTCATACCCCCATTTGCTGACGTTGCTGCCGCAGATGCAGCGGCATGTCTTTGTAGACGTCCTGGAACATGGTAGCCACGCTGCTGGTGCGACCCGTGGCCAGCGTCCCGTGCGCCTCGGCCTTTTTCTGGGCGGCCACGACTTCGGCTTCGCAGGACTTTTGCAGGGCCTGATGTTCTTTTTCGGACCATATGCCACGCGCCATCATGTACTGTTTCAGGCGAATGATGGGGTCCCCGAGGGGAAAGCGCGACCAGTCGTCGGCCGGACGATATTTGGACGGGTCATCGGACGTGGAGTGCGGACCCGCCCGGTAGCTGATCCACTCGATCAGGGTCGGGCCAAAATTGCTGCGGGCCCGCTCGGCAGCCCAGCGCGATACGGCATACACCGCGAGAAAATCATTGCCGTCCACCCGCAGCGAGGCGACGTTCGAACCGATGCCGCGCGCTGCAAGGGTCGTGTTCTCGCCCCCCGCCACGGCCTGGAAGGTGGAAATGGCCCACTGGTTGTTGATGACGTTCAGGATCACCGGCGCGCGATACACGTGCGCGAACAGCAAAGCCGTCTGGTAGTCGGACTCGGCCGTGGCCCCGTCGCCGATCCAGCCGCACGCGATGCGGGTGTCGCCCTTGATGGCCGAAGCCATGGCCCAGCCCACGGCCTGGGGCATTTGCGTGGCCAGATTGCCCGAAATCGAGTAAAAGCCTTTTTCGGGCACCGAATACATGATGGGCAGCTGGCGCCCCTTGAGCGGATCCTGGTCATTTGAAAAGACCTGGCACATCATGTCGAACAAGCCATAGCCGCGCGCAATCAGCAGACCCTGCTGGCGGTAGGAGGGGAAATGCATGTCATCGGGCCGCAGGGCCAGTGCCTGGCCGATGCTGATGGCCTCTTCGCCCAGGCACTGCATGTAGAACGACGTTTTTTTCTGCCGCTGGGCAATGACCATGCGCGCATCGAAAATGCGCGTGGTGACCATCGCTTTCATCCCTTCGAGCAGGATATCGTCATCGGGCGCGTCGTCGGCCCAGGGGCCCTGGGGCTGGGCGTTGTCATCGAGCACACGGATGAAGCCCTGCGCCAGATCGCGCGTATCGTAGGGCAGGATGTCGATGGGGGGCTTTCGGGCCTGGCCGGCTGGCTGCAGGCGCAGATAAGAGAAATCGGTCGTTTGACCAGGGCGCCCGGAAGGCTCGGGCACATAAAATTCCAGAGGTGTCTGTGTCATGGCCATAAAAATCTCGTGGATTTATGACAGGCGCGGGAATGCCCGAAAACGAGGCATGCAAGGCCGCAAGCCGTCTTTTGGACGGTTGGCGCATGATCGCCGATCTGGCCCATTTGCGCAAGGTCGGCCCGACCCTCAACCACGCCACCCGTGCCAATACCGCCGTGACGACTCCAGGACACTGTACAACGAGAGCCCCTGTCCGCGCGAGCGAACCACGATTGCGCCCTGGTGATCCGTGCGCCAGACCCGTGCCCCCGCCCTGGTCCAGCGCCGCAACACTGCGTCATCCGGATGGCCATGCCGATTCCAGCGCCCTGCCTGCATGATGACGTGGCGTGCGGCCGATGCTTCGACAAAGGGCGCGGTCGACGAGGTCCGTGAGCCGTGGTGGGCGGCCACTACCACGTCGCTCGCCCCGAGCCCGCGATGCACCAGGGCCGATTCGGTTTTTCGCTCGATGTCGCCCGTCAGCAGCGCACTGTGGCGCGCGCCCCGTACCCGCAGTACGCAACTGCCCTCATTGGCTGCGCCGCCCTTGCGCACGGCCTGCCGATCAAGTGGCCAGAGAAATTCGAACTGCACCTGATCAATCATCCAACGGCCGCCAAACAGACAGGGCACCATGGCCAGCGGCAGGGGCGGCAGGCCGGCCTGGAGCTTGCGAGCCTCGCCGTCCAGCCACCGCTTCAAATCAAACGAACTGAAGCTTTGCTCGACCGGAACGCCCCGCAGCACCCCCGAGACGCCACCGGCATGGTCGAGATCGGCATGTGACACGATCAGCGCATCCAGACGGCCGATCCCCAGCGCCTTGAGCGCCGGCAGCACAGTGCGCGCCCCTTCTTCCGAATCGCGCGCGTGGCGTGCGCCGGCATCGAACAACAGCGCATGGCGCGCCGTCTGGATCAACACCGCACTGCCCTGACCCACGTCCAGCGCCAGCAAGTCCCATTCGCCAAGCCCCGGACGGGATGGCGCCCACAGCAACATGGGCAGGAAGGCCAGCCAAGGCCAGAAGCGCTGGCCCACCACCACGGGGCGTGGATACAACGCCAGACCCACGCCGGCCAGAGCCCCCAGGTAAATCCATGCCGGCCCCGCCGGCACGGACCAAGTGGGCAGGCTTGCCAGCCATTCGGTTGGCCACATCATGGCGCGCAACACGCCATGGGCCAGCCAGGCCAGCCCCTGTGCGACCCCATCCACCCCCGGCAGCAGGGCCGTCGCCGCCAACAGCAGCGATAACGGGGTGACCACGAGTTCGATGAGCGGTATCGCGTACGCATTGGCCAACGGCGATACGACGGAAATCTCGTGAAACAGCCAGGCCAGGGCGGGCGCCAATGCAAACGTGACGGCCATCTGCAGCCGGATCGCCAAGCGCAGTGCACGCCGCCAGCCAGTTGCGGCCGGCGAAACCGGGTCAGGGGTCGCGCCCGACGCCCCGGTGGCCGCTTGCGTCACCGAGCCCACCGCGAACAGGACGGCCACGGCCATGAAGGACAGCCAGAACCCGCTTGCGCGAATCGCCCAGGGGTCAAAAGAAACCACCAACACAGCCGCCAGAGCCAGCACCCGGGCTGGGCTCAGGCGCAGCTGCAGCGCCTGCGCCCCCGCCACGACGGCCAGCATCAGAAAGGTACGCTGGGCCGGCACGCCCCAGCCGGCCAGCAGGCAGTACAGCCAGGCCACGACCAGCGCAGCGCATGCGGCTGCGCGGCGCGCCGGCCAGCGCTCGGCCAGACAGCGCCCGCGCCAGCGCAGGCGCCGCCACAGCGCTGACACGAACAGCGCCGCCGCACCCGAGAGCATGGTGATGTGCGAGCCCGATATCGATACCAGATGCGTCAGCCCGGAGCGGTTGAAGACCTGCCAATCGGCATCATCCACGCCGTCCTGATCGCCGATCGCCAGCGCGCGCAGGACAGGCCCATAGCGATAGCCCGCCAACCAGGGCGCCATTGCTGCACGCACGGCATGGCGCGCGCGGTCAGCCACGATGGACAGGCTGTGCCAGTTTTCGTCACGCAGATAAACAGGCGTGCCCCGAACCGTGCCAGCGGCCCGCACGCCTTGGGCAAAGACATGGCCTTCGTAGTCGAAGCCCCCGGGGTTGTGCGCGGCAAGAATGGGCCGCAAGACCAGCGCCATGCGCCAGACCTGGCCGGGCCGCACGTCGGGAAATGGCGGATCAGCCGCCCTGGGTGCTGCATACGGGCTGCGCCAGCCCGCTGCCGACCAGTTGACCCGTATGCGCGCCGGCACCCCGGCGGGATGCGCGTGCAGCACGTCGGCATCGAAGCCGATCCGATCGGGCTGCAGGCGAGGCAGACTGGCGACCCTGAGCTCGATGCGCGAGACGCGATCGACGTTGCGTTCGTCCAGCCCCTCGCCCAGTCGGGCCTGAGCCCAGACCGTGGCCATGGTGAAACCCGACCAGCCTGCCAGCAGGCACCAGGCCAGGCGGCGCAGGTGGGCCCCTGCAGCAGGCCACGAAAGACGCCAGGTACGTGAAGCGCACCAGCCCAGCCCCAGGATCGACAGCAGGCCCACCCACCCCCAGCCCAGGGCAGCGGGTGACGGCAGATCCGCCATCTCGTGGACCGCTATGACCCCCAGCAACCCGGCCATCACCGCCAGACGCCCCACCATGCCATTGCCCCCCGCCACGTTCCAGGGGTCTATCGTAGGGTGCGCCCAGGGTCCACGCGCATCCACCCGACCCTCATGATCACACAGGGATATCCCGCGCGAAATCGCCCCTGGCGCTGTCTCGCGGTCGTGTGACTACAGTGACTCCGAGGCCAGCAACGCCTGCAGTCGAGGCAGGACCCGCCCGGCATTCAGGGCGCATTGATGCACCACGTGTGCAGTGGCCTGTGCGCGCAGGCGCGCCAGCGCCTGCGCGATTCTGGCCAGCTCTGCAGGCTCATTGCGCGGTCGGGCCGCCCCGGCGCCCCGGCCCGCGCCCAGCCATGCAGGCGGCATGTCCGGCGCATCGGTCTCCAGCACAAGCGCGCCCTCGGGCAACCCGCTGGCCAGGCGGCGAATCTGCAAGGCGCGCGGATAGGTCAGCGCGCCGCCCATGCCCAGGACGAACCCGAGCTCGATGAATTGCCCGGCCTGCTGGAAGCTGCCGTTGAAGGCATGGGCAATACCACGCACGCCCGGCTGCCGGCGCATATATTTCAACAATCGATCCTGGGCCTTGCGGCCATGCAGAAGCACCGGTAAACCATGCGCTGCAGCCAGTTGCAACTGACGCTCGAAAAAATGCTCCTGGCGGGCTCTGCGTGGACCCTCTGCGTGTTCGGGTACAAAAAAATCCAGCCCGATCTCGCCGATGGCCAGCAGTTTCGGATCTGCCTGATGCACTTGCAGGCAATGCTGCAGGTGGTCTAAATCCGAGTCCTGAGCCTGGGCCACGTAGAGCGGATGGATACCCAGCGCGTAGCCCACGCCGGGCGTGGCGTGCGCCAGGCGCCGGACGGCCTCGAAATTCGAGACGGCCACGGCCGGTACGACGATGGCTCGCACCCCCACCCGACGCGCCCGGTCGAGGACGGCGGCGCGGTCTGCCTGAAAGACTGCGGCATCCAGATGGCAATGCGTATCGATCAGCATCGGGAACTCAAGCGCCCTGCCTGCATGGCCAGCTGGCGATGCGCCAGTGCGGCCAGCGCAGGGTCGTGGGTCACGATCACGAACGCCATCCCGAGCCTGCGGTTGATGTCGAGCAAAAGCTCGAACATGGCCTGGGCGGTCTCGCGGTCGAGATTGCCGGTGGGTTCATCGGCCAGGACGCAGGCGGGCTCGGCCACCAAGGCACGCGCCAGTGCCACGCGTTGGCGCTCGCCGCCAGAGAGCTGGCCGGGGAAATGCCCCGCGCGCCGCTGCAAGCCGACTTGGGCCAACAGGCGGGCGGCCGCCTCGCGCGCGGCGGGCCGGCCCAGCCCCCGCACGATGAGCGGCATCGCCACGTTGTCCAGCGCCGTGAATTCAGGCAATAAATGATGGAATTGATAGACGAACCCCAGTGCTCGGTTGCGCAGGCGGCTGCGCTCGCGTTCGGACAGGCCCGCGGCCGGTTGGCCGATGACTTCCACGGCACCGCCGTCGGGCACGTCGAGCAGACCCAGCACGTGCAGCAAGGTGCTTTTGCCCGAGCCCGACGCCCCGACGATCGCCACGATTTCACCGGCATGCACCTGCAGATTCACATCCTGGAGCACCGGCACGCGCCCAGCGCCTTCGTCATAGGTTCGAGATAAATGGTGGGCACGCAGTACGACCGCGCGTGCGGAATCCGGGGTATCAGTCATGACGCAATATCCGGGCCGGTTGCAGACGGGCCGCACGCCAGCCCGGGTAGATCGTGGCCAGCAGCGAAAGCGCCAGCGAAGTGCCGCCGATCACCAGGATGTCGGCGAGTTGCGGGTTCGAGGGCAGTTCGCTGATGAAGTAGATTTGCTGCGGCAGGAAGTGGATCCCCAGGAGCCGCTCGATCCACGGCACGATGACGTCGACATGAAAGGCAACCAGCGTGCCGCCTGCCACCCCCAGCGCGGTGCCCATGACGCCGATCAAGGCCCCCTGGATGAGGAAGATGCGCGCCACCTGGCCGGGCGTCGCCCCCAGCGTGCGCAGGATGGCGATATCTGCGCGCTTGTCCTTGACCGCCATCACCAGCGATGACAGCAGGTTGAAAGCCGCCACCGCGACGATCAGCGCCAAGATCAGGAACATCATGCGTTTTTCGGTCTGTACGGCCGCAAACCAAGTCCGATTGTTTTGTGTCCAATCGGATGCCAGCACACCTGCCGGGAGTGCGTCGAGCAATGCCTGGGCCACCCGAGGGGCCTGTTGCATGTCACCGATCCGCAGCCGCACGCCACTGGTGCCGCTTCCCCGGAACACCTTGGCGGCGTCCTGGACGTCGATGAACACCAACGACGAATCGTATTCGTAATGGCCACTGGCGAAAATCCCCGATACCGTGAACTGGCGCATGCGCGGTGCGAAACCCGCGGGTGACACCGAGCCCTCGGGCGCGAGCAGCAGCACCGTGTCTCCCAGGCCCACGCCTAGCGCGCGGGCCAGCTGTGTACCCAGGATCAGGTGATAACGACCCGGCGCGAGGCTATCGAGCGCGCCCTCGATCATCTGCCCGGCCAGGTCCGAGACGCCAGGCTCCAGACTCGGATCGATTCCGCGCACTTGTACACCGGACAGGCCCCGCCCGCGCGCCAACATGGCCTGCGACGCCACGAAGGGCGCCGCGGCGCGTACTTCGGGCCGATCTTTGGCCTGTTCGGCCAGGTCCTGCCAATGGCGCAGCACGTATTCATGCCCCATGCCCGGTACGGTGAGCTCGATATGCGGCAGCACGGACAACATGCGATCGCGCACCTGGATCTGGAAGCCGTTCATGACCGACAGGACGATGATGAGCGCAGCCACCCCCAGGGCAATGCCCGTCATGGAGCTGAAGGCCACGAAGGACACGAAGCGGTCGTTGCCCCGCCCGCGCCACCGCCCCAGACCCGCATAACGGGCGCCTATCCACCATTCATACGCCATGTGTAATCGTCCCGTGCCTCGACCCTATCCTCTACAATCGCGCCATGCACATACTCCTGCCCGGCGCCTGGCCAGAGCCCGAAGTGGCGGCCGAACTGGCGCCCCACATCGAAGCATACGCCCCCGCCCTGTTGCAATGCCTGCGCAGCGCCCGCCCGGCACCGCAGCCGGTGGCATGCCCGCCCGCCGACACCTGGTGCACGGCCGACGAGCACTGGCTGCTGCAAGCCAGTGGCTACCTCCCAGACGGGCATATTAGCGCAGGTCTGGGCCCCCTGCGCCTGGCCGCCGACGCCGCCGGGCCCGATCCGGGGCCCGTGTGGCTGGCCGAGCTCATCCACATGGCGCCCTCGCGCGACGGTGCAGCGCTGTTGCCGGCAGCCACGCTGGACATTGCCCCCGAACAGGCCGAGGCGCTGCTGGCATCGGCCTGTGCGGAACTGCCGGACCATCCCATGATCGACCTGCGCCCGACGCCGCTGCCGGCCACCTGGCAAGTCTGCTGGTCCGAGCCGGTATCGTTCGACTGCGCAAGCCCCGCCCTGGTGGCCAGCAGT
>Ga0172382_10002798_pt1 | contig 28411 bp, 23 predicted proteins | sample Leawel138RmetaG_FD_122245 | JGI IMG/M metagenome (GOLD analysis project Ga0172382, IMG submission 122245) | Leachate microbial communities from a municipal landfill in Southern Ontario, Canada - Leachate well 138R metaG | ecosystem: Engineered > Solid waste > Landfill > Unclassified | place...
CACCGAGTTGTGCAGCCACAACCAGAGCTGGGCCAGGGAGGCCTGCGGCGATCTCTGGCTGGGCTTCGAACAGGACGATCTGGCCCGTTGGGCCGATGCCGCGGGGCTCACGCCCGGCGAGAGCCTCTACATTGGCTTGAAGAACGGTTTTCAGATCCAGGCCCGGTACTTTTCCCGGTCCGCCCCTGACGACCGACTCACCCACCGGTAATAGGAAACCGATAGATGAGCGAATACTCGATTTTTACCTCCGAGTCCGTGTCCGAAGGGCACCCGGACAAGATCGCCGACCAGATCTCCGATGCGGTGCTCGACGCCATCATCGCCGAGGACAAGCATGCCCGAGTGGCCTGCGAAACCATGGTCAAGACCGGTGTGGCGATCGTTGCCGGTGAAGTCACCACTTCGGCCTGGGTCGATCTGGAGCAACTGGTGCGCGACGTCATCGTCGACATCGGCTACAACAGCTCGGAAGTCGGTTTCGACGGCGCCACCTGCGGCATCATCAACATCATCGGCAAGCAGTCGGTGGACATCGCCCAGGGCGTCGACCGCACCAAGCCGGAAGACCAGGGTGCCGGTGATCAGGGCCTGATGTTCGGCTACGCCAGCAACGAGACCGACGTGCTGATGCCGGCGCCGATCCGCTTCTCCCACGCCCTGGTCGAACGCCAGGCTGAAGCACGCAAGAACGGCCTGCTGCCATGGCTGCGCCCGGACGCCAAGAGCCAGGTCACCTGCCGCTACGAGAACGGCAAGGTCGCCGGCATCGACGCCATCGTGCTGTCCACCCAGCACAACCCCGAGGTCAAGCAGAGCGACCTGCGCGAAGCGGTGATGGAGCTGATCATCAAGCACAGCCTGCCCGCGGAGCTGCTGCACAAGGACACCCAGTACCACATCAACCCGACCGGCCAGTTCGTCATCGGCGGCCCGGTGGGCGACTGCGGCCTTACCGGCCGCAAGATCATCGTCGACACCTACGGCGGCATGGCCCGCCACGGCGGTGGCGCCTTCTCCGGCAAGGACCCGTCCAAGGTCGACCGCTCGGCCGCCTACGCCGGCCGCTACGTGGCGAAGAACATCGTCGCCGCCGGCCTCGCCGATCGTTGCGAGATTCAGGTGTCCTACGCCATCGGCGTAGCGCAGCCGACATCCATCTCGCTGAACACCTTCGGCACCGGCAAGCTCAGCGACGACAAGATCATCGCCCTGGTGCGCGAGCACTTCGACCTGCGTCCGTACGCGATCACCCGCATGCTCGACCTGCTGCACCCGATGTACCAGGCCACCGCGGCCTACGGTCACTTCGGCCGCACCCCCTACGAGATGACGGTGGGCAACGACACCTTCACCGCCTTCACCTGGGAGCGCACCGACAAGGCCGACGCCCTGCGCGCTGCTGCCGGGCTGTAAGACGTCACCCGCTGTATGCGAGCCCCGCCGGCGCAAGCCGCGCGGGGCTTTTTTCTTTGCGCAGTCGATAGGCCAGCAATCACGCCACCAGCAGTGCGGCAACCCGTCGCAGCAAAGCGACGACCGCCAGCAATACCGCCGCCTGAGCCGCCGCAGGGAAGCGCATCGCGGCGGGTCGGCGGGTTTACCCCGATTTCCGCTCTCGCCTACAATGATGGCAAAGCGCCATGCATGTATCGCCGCGCTAAGGATTTCACACAACGATCAGGGATAAGGAAAACGATCATGATCAAACGCTGCTGCCTATCGCTCGCCATCGCCACACTGATCACCGGTTGCCAGAGCACCGGCGAGCAATATCAGGCCGATGTCTTCGATGCCACGCAGGTCAATACGCAGCAGGAGGCCAAGACGGTGCAGATCGTCACCGTCTCCCCCACCAAGATCAAAGTCAGCAACGAGAAGAACAAGAAGGCCGCGATGATGGTCGGCGGTCTGCTCGGTGCCATCGGTGGTGCGGCACTCGGCAACCAGAACAACACCGATACCGCCATCGTCGGCGGTGTCGCCGGTGGCGCCGCCGGTGCCATGGCTGGCTCGCTGGTCAGCGACACCACGCTGGTACCCGGCGTGCTCATCGGTTATTCGGAGAACGGCAAGATCTTCACCTCGGCCCAGGTCGGTCGTCCGTGCGAATTCAAGGCCGGTGAAATCTCGCTGATGGTGATGACCATGAACAACGAGACACGCATCCAGCCGAACGCCACCTGCCCCGAACCGCAGAAAGGTTGATGCCGATGAAACTCGCCCTGATTGCCGCCAGCGCCCTGCTCATCGCTCTTCCTGCTGCGGCCAACCAGTTCGATCAGCTGCGTCAGATCGAACAGCAGACCAAGCAAGCCGAAGCCGCTGCGCAAGCCGAGCGCATGCGCGAAGCCGCCGCTGCCCAAGCGCGCGCCGACGCCCGCGAGGAAGCCGCGCGGCGCGAGCGTGCGGCGGCGCAACAGATTGCCCAGCAACGCGCCAACGAAAAAAGAGCGGTGCAGGAAGCCGAGCAGAAGCGCCTTCGCAACCGCGAGGAATCCTTCGAGGACGAACTGCGCGCGCTGGAACTCGAAGAGCGCCGCCTGGAGCTGCAGGCGAAGCGGGCTCGCGCCTCGCGCGCCAACGACTACATCGATGCCGAGCTGCGCCAGCAGGCGGCGCAGACCGACGTCATCCAGTCCGAAGCCGACTCGGCGCGCAACGTCACCTCCGGCGCCAAGGCGCTGATGGAAGATGCCGGCGAAGCCGAAGTCAACCGCTCCAAGCGCCTGTTCGACTGACCTCCCTGCCCCGGCCGCCGGCAGGGGCCTGCCAAGGAATCTGCATATGTTTCGTATCGCACTGCTGGCTGCGGCCGGCCTATTGCTGGCTGCCTGCTCGAAAGAGGAACCGGTAGCTAGCATGCCCGCTGTCGACCTGCACGGACGCCTGGAGGTGGACGAGCAGAAGACCGCCGAACGCCAGGCACAAGGTATCGAAGGGCAATACTACCGTCGCGTACTCACCGTCGAAGGCACCGACCTGAGCCTGGACGACTTCCTCAAGCGCTACTGCCCGGCCGAAACCCGCGACGAAACCTGCCACAAAGCCGCGCGGATCAAGAAACTAGACGACGTTGCCGGCGCCACGCGCTTCCTTCCCAACGGGCTCTAAGGCGGAACGCCAGCTCGCGCTCTCAGGCAAGTCGGGCGAGCGGCGGGAATGTCGACCACCGCGATCATCGGTAAGCCGGACCAGGCGCACCGATGATGGAACGCGGTTCCTCCACCTGCCTGCCATGGCTGGGGCTGGTCGGCGCGATCGCGCTGATCTAACTAGTTCTTCAACCGATAGCCGGTCTTGAAGATCCACCACACCGCTACGAGGCACAACGCAAGAAAGCCGACGATCATCGCCAGGCTGATGCCGACGCTGATGTCCGAGACGCCATAGAAGCTCCAGCGGAAGCCGCTGATCAGGTACACCACCGGGTTGAACAGGGTGATCTTCTGCCACAGCGGCGGCAGCATCTCGATCGAATAGAAGCTGCCGCCCAGGAAGGCCAGTGGCGTGACGATCAGCGCCGGGACGATCTGCAGCTTCTCCCAGCCATCGGCCCAGATGCCGATGATGAAGCCGAACAGGCAGAAGGTCACCGCCGTCAGCACCAGGAACAGCGCCATCATCAGCGGATGCTGGATCTCGTAGTCGACGAACAGCCGCGCGGTGATGAGGATGATCACGCCGAGGATCAGCGACTTGGTCGCCGCCGCGCCGACGTAGCCGATGACGATCTCGACATAGGACACCGGCGCCGACAGCACCTCGTAGATGGTCCCCGAGTAGCGCGGCATGTAGATGCCGAACGAGGCATTGGAGATGCTTTCGGAAAGCAGCGCCATCATGATCAGGCCGGGGATGATGAACGCGCCGTAGGGGATACCGTGCATCGCCTCCATGCGCGCGCCGATGGCCGAGCCGAACACCACGAAGTACAGCGAGGTCGAGATCACCGGCGTGGCGATGCTCTGCAGCAGCGTGCGCCAGGTGCGCGCCAGTTCGAACAGGTAGATCGCGCGGATCGCGTAGACGTTCATGCGGGTTATTCCTCAGCGACCGTGGACCAGATTGACGAAGATTTCCTCCAGCGAACTCTGGCTCGATTGCAGGTCCTTGAAGTCGATGCCGTGCTCGCCCAGGCGCTTGAGCAGCTCGGCGATGCCGGTGTGCTCGTGCTGGGCGTCGAAGGTGTAGACCAGCTGATTGCCCTCGTCGGCCAGCGCCAGCGGATAGCCGGCGAACTCGCGCGGGATCGCCGTCAGCGGGCGCTGCAGCTGCAGGGTCAGCTGCTTCTTGCCGAGCTTGTGCATCAGCACCGCCTTGTCCTCGACGAGGATGATCTCGCCCTTGCTGATCACGCCGATGCGGTCGGCCATTTCCTCGGCTTCCTCGATGTAGTGCGTGGTGAGGATGATGGTCACGCCGCGCTCGCGCAGGCCGCGCACCATCGCCCACATGTCGCGGCGCAGCTCGACGTCGACGCCGGCGGTGGGCTCGTCGAGGAACAGGATCGATGGCTCGTGGGACAGCGCCTTGGCGATCATCACGCGGCGCTTCATGCCGCCGGAGAGCTCCAGAATCCGGGCATTGCGCTTGTCCCACAGCGACAAATCGCGCAACAGTTTTTCCAGGAACGAATCGTCGGGCGCCTTGCCAAACAGCCCGCGCGAAAAACGCACCGTCGCCCAGACACTCTCAAATCCTTCGTTGTACAGCTCCTGCGGCACCAGCCCGATCTTCGAACGCGCGGCGCGGTAGTCCTGGACGATGTCGTGCCCATCGACCAGCACTCGCCCGCTGCCAGGGTTGACGATGCCGCAGATGATGCTGATCAGCGTGGTCTTGCCGGCTCCATTGGGGCCGAGCAGGGCGAAGATCTCGCCCTTGCGGATGTGCAGGTCGATGTGTTTGAGCGCGGGATGACCCGAGGCGTAGGTCTTGCTGAGCTGCTCGATGGCGATCACGGAGTGCACAGGCGCCTCTCTTGGAAATCGGTGGGCGGAAGATTGTAGAGAAATCGCGGCGACACGGGGCGCGTCCTGTCACTGACCGTCGTCATTTCACCCCTCACGCAAAAACGGCATGCTACGCGCCGCGAGTACATGGACAGCGAAAACTCGAGGATCAGACATGAAACCCATCAAATTGACCTTCCTCGGCCTGTTCGCCGGCCTGACCCTGTTGTGGTTGCTGGTCGACAGTTTTCTCATGGAGCAGTACCAGATCTGGGCGATACGCACGGTCCTGGTGCATTACAGCGGCGTGCTGGCCATCGGTGCGATGAGCGTCGCGGTGATCCTGGCCGCGCGACCGAAACGCTTCGAGCGCTTCTTCGACGGCCTGGACAAAACCTACCGCCTGCACAAGTGGCTGGGCATCGCCGCATTGGTGATCAGCACTGTGCACTGGGCCTGGGGCCAGGTGCCGAAATGGCTGGTCGGCGCCGGCTGGCTGGAAAAACCGGTGCGCCACGCCGGGCCGCCACCAGAGGGCATCTTCGGCCTGTTCCGGCGCTTTCGCGGGTTGGCCGAGGACGTCGGCGAGTGGGCGTTCTACGCCGCGGCGATTCTCATCGTGCTGGCGCTGATCAAGACCTTCCCCTATCGCTGGTTCTTCAAGACCCACCGCTGGCTGGCAGTGGCCTACCTGGCGCTGGTGGCGCATTCGGTGGTGCTGACGCCGCCGGAATACTGGAGCTCGCCGCTGGGCCTGGTACTGGCGCTGATGATGGGCGCCGGCTCGGTCGCCGCTTGCATCTCGCTGCTGCGCCGCATCGGCCGCAAGCACAAAGTGGTCGGCCGCATCGACGAACTGATCCATCACCCGGACAACCGCGTGCTGCGCGTCGGCCTGCAGCTCGAAGGCGCCTGGCCGGGGCATGAAGCCGGGCAGTTCGCCTTCGTCACCTTCGACGAGAAAGAAGGCCCGCACCCGTTCAGCCTCTCCTCGGCCTGGTGCAACGACGGCAAGCTGGCGTTTTCCATCAAGGGGCTGGGCGACTACACCAGCACGCTGCCGCATACGTTGAAAGTGGGCGACGCGGTCACCGTCGAAGGCCCGTACGGCTGCTTCGACTTCCGCGGACGCAAGGACGGGCAGATCTGGGTGGCCGGCGGCATCGGCATCGCGCCGTTCATTGGCCGCCTGCAGGCGCTGGCGACTACTGGCGGCGGCGGCAACGTCGACTTGTTCTACAGCACCAGCGCGCCCGATCAGGCGTTCATCGACAAGGTGCAGCAGCTGGCCGAGCAGGCGCGCGTCCGCCTGCACGTGCTGGTCACTCAGCGCGATGGTCGCCTGACGCCCGAGCGCCTGCGGCAACTGGCGCCATCCTGGAAGGGTAGCGACGTGTGGTTCTGCGGCCCGGCCGCGTTCGGCCAATGCCTGCGTGACGACCTGATCGCGCGCGGTCTGGCACCGCAGGACTTCCATCAGGAACTGTTCAACATGCGCTAGCGCACGGCGCCCCCACATCGGCCGCGGGACAATCGCGGCCTCTCCCCGAGCAAGGACGCTCGCCATGCAACGCCTCGTCGCATCACTCCTGCTGCTTGTCTCACCGATCTGCCTGGCCGCCTGCCCGCCGTGGGGCGCCGAGCGCGCGCGCAGCGAAATCAGCGAACTGACGCAGCGACTGGCGGAGTGGGACGACGCCTATCATCGCCGCGGCCTCGCGCCGATCGACGACGAACTCTACGACCAGGCCCGCGCGCGCCTGAGCCAGTGGCAGCAGTGCTTTCCGACCCAGGACGCCGCCTCGCCGTCACCACTGGCCCACGCTGGCGGCCCGTTACCCCATCCGGTCGCGCAGACCGGTCTGGCCAAGCTGGCCGACGTCGCCGAGCTGCGCGCCTGGATGGCGACACGCGACGACCTGTGGATTCAGCCCAAAGTCGACGGCGTGGCGGTGACGCTGGTCTATCGCGATGGCCGCCTGCACCGGGCGATCAGCCGTGGCGACGGGCGCAGCGGTCAGGACTGGACGGCGCGGGCCCGCCAGCTGCCGGCGGTCCCCGCGCAGCTGCCGCGCCGCGACGAAGTGGTTCTGCAGGGTGAGCTGTACTGGCGGCAGGACGCGCACGTGCAGGCACGCGCCGGCAGCGATGGCGCGCGCGGGCGGGTCGCCGGCGCCCTGCAGGGCAAGACCAGCGCCGCCGACAGCACGGCGCGCATCGGCCTGTTCGTCTGGGACTGGCCCAACGGACCGGCCGGCATGACCGAGCGCCTGGCGGGGCTGGCGGCAATGGGCTTCGCCGACAGCGTGCGCTTCAGCCAGCCGCTGAGCGATCCCGAGCAGGCACGCCAGTGGCGCGAGCGCTGGTATCACCAGCCGCTGCCCTTCGCCAGCGACGGCGTGGTGCTGCGCCAGGGGCGGCGGCCACCAGCCGAACGCTGGCAGGCGTCGCCGCCGCATTGGGCCGTGGCCTGGAAATACCCGCCGCGCTCGGCGCTGGCGCAGGTGCGCCGGGTCGAATTCCGCATTGGCCGGCGCGGCCGCATCACGCCACTGCTGCAGCTCGACCCCGTGCACCTGGACGACCGCCGCATCGCCCGCGTCAGCCTCGGTTCGCTCAAACGCTGGCAGACGCTGGACATCCGCCCGGGCGATCAGGTCGCCATCCGCCTCGCCGGGTTGACCATTCCGCAGCTGGACAGCGTCGTCTGGCGCAGTCCGCAACGCGCGGCGGTGCAGACGCCGGATCCGCGCCGCTATCACGCGCTGAGCTGCTGGCAGGCAACGCCCGGCTGCGAGCAGCAATTCCTCGCCCGCCTCGCCTGGCTGAGTGGCAAGCACGGCCTGGCGATTCCCGAGACCGGCCCCGGCACCTGGCGCGCGTTGCTGGACGCCGGCCTGCTGCCCGACCTGCTCGCCTGGCTCGAGCTGGACGCCGCGCGCCTGCAGCAGGTGCCGGGCTTCGGGGCAACACGCGCCACCAACCTGGCACGTAATCTCGCCGCGGCACGCCAGCGGCCGTTCACGCACTGGCTGGCGGCGCTGGGCCTGCCGGACGGTGTGGCGCTCGCACCAGATGACGACTGGCAGCGGCTTGCCGCGCGCAGCGAAGCCGACTGGCGTGCCGCCGGCATCGGCGCAGCCCGCGCGCGACAGCTGTGGCAGTTCTTCCAGGCCGACGCGCCGCAAGCCCTGCGCGCGCGTCTGCAACAGGCAGGTGTCCGCGGTTTCTGATGCCATCCGCACGGCACTTTGCGCCCTCCGCGGAAGTCGAAACGGTTCGAACCCCTGTCTGGAGCGTGCATGTCTGCTCGGTTTCTTGCGATGGTACTGGTCGGCAGCTGCCTGCCCACTACGCTGGCGATGGCCGCGCCGGGCGAAGTCGAGTCGTCGTGCGCGACGCAACGCCACTGGCTCAGCGAACAGTTGCAGCAGGCCCGCCTGCAGGGCCATCAAGCACGCCAGACGCAGCTGAACGAGCAGCTGCAGGCGCTCACCCGCCGCTGCGGCGGTCTGATCGAGCTGGGCAAGCGCGACTCCTTTGCCGCTGAGCAAGCCAGCCAGCGTGTGGCGCGCCGCGAAGTGCTGCTGCGCCAGGCGCTGGCGACCGGCGATGCGCAGCTCATCGAGCTGCGCAAGGATGAGCTGGCCAAGGCACGCGAACAGCTGGAAAGCAGCCGCCGCGCGACTGACCGTCAGTAGGCGCGGAATGCCTTGTGGCAGGTTTCGCAGGCGTCCTCGACGCGCTGGAACGCCGGCGCAACTTCCTGCGGTTGCAGCGGCTGCGCGCTGGTCGCGGCAACCAGTGCGGCGGTCTCGGCCTCCAGCGCACGGGCCAGCTCGTTGAAACGCGTCTGCTGCTGCCAGACATCGTCGCGCGCGTCGCTCTGCTCTTCCTTCACCGGCGGATAGTGCTGCCAGGGCTGGCGTGACAGTTCGTCGAGCTTCGCCGCGCCGCTGGCGAACGCCACGCCATCGAAGGCCAGCCGTCCGCGCAGCATGCCACCCAGATCTTCCTTGATGTCGAGCATCTGCTGGTAGATCGCCTTGCGCTTGCCGAGCGGTGAATTCGGATCGATACGGTCGCAGCCAGCCAGCGCCAGCAACGTCATCAGGGAAATGCTCAACACTCGCAGCTTCATGTTTACCCGCTCACGCCATGCAAAGCGCGGGATTATCCGCGCTTGTGCGCGGGTGAACAAATCGCTCGGGTATCAGCGCGACCACTGGCCGCCCGCGCTCTCGCAATCCACCTTGGCCTGCGCGCGATCGCTAGCGTGATAGTGGTAGGTGACGATCTGCGCGCCTTCGGGCACCGTGGTCGGCAGCGTGCCGTTGGTCGCTTGGCTGCCGCCGGCCTGCTCGTTGGCCAGGGTTTCCGGCGTCACCGCGGCCACGCAAACGCCGAAATGACCGTCAGGGCAACTCTGACGAGGCTCGCGTCGGGCGCTCTTGATGCCCTCTTCGTTGCGACAGAGCCAGTCCATCGAATCGTCCTCCGGCTGCATGCCGCGCAACTCGAAGCATTTCTCGGTGACCACCGGTGCGGGCACCGCACCCGAGGTTTCACTGTGCACGTAACAGGACTGCGCCGCTGCGGGCAGGCTGACGACCGCCGCGAGCAGGGCCAGGGTGAGGCGAAGCGTGGGATTCATCGAAGTCTCCTTGAGCATTCGCGCCCGGCACGGCGCGCCAGGCCCTGCAGGTACGACCCGTGCGCCGCCAGCGGAGTTCGCCCGGCGCGGGCTTGGGATTGCTGGCAGGCGCGGCTATAATCGCCGGGTTTTTTCGCGGCCGACTCCGCTTCGGCCGTGCCCGCCACCCATCCGAGGGGCGCTGCAGCAGGGCGAATGCCTGTTTTGAATCTCGCAAGCCACGCGGCTTACCAGTCGCGCAGCAGCAGATCCAAGTCCGGTTTCACCTGTCAGGCTCGGATGGGGCGTTTCCTAGAACGCATCAACGGCGCCCATTCGCATCTATACGAATGGAGAACTCTTCGATGAGTGCTGTCATGACGCCTGCCGGTTTCACCGACTTCAAAGTCGCCGACATTTCCCTGGCCGCCTGGGGCCGCCGCGAGATCATCATCGCCGAATCGGAAATGCCCGCGCTGATGGGCCTGCGCCGCAAATACGCCGCCGAGCAGCCGCTCAAGGGGGCGAAGATCCTCGGCTGCATCCACATGACCATCCAGACCGCCGTGCTGATCGAGACGCTGATCGCCCTCGGCGCCGAAGTGCGCTGGTCGTCCTGCAACATCTTCTCCACCCAGGACCAGGCCGCTGCGGCCATCGCCGCCGCCGGCATCCCGGTGTTCGCCTGGAAGGGCGAGACCGAAGCGGAGTACGAGTGGTGTATCGAGCAGACCATTCTCAAGGACGGCCAGCCGTGGGACGCCAACATGGTGCTGGACGACGGCGGTGACCTGACCCAGATCCTCCACGACAAGTACCCGCAGGTGCTCGAGCGCGTGCACGGCATCACCGAGGAAACCACCACCGGCGTGCACCGCCTGCTCGACATGCTCAAGGCCGGCACGCTGAAAGTCCCGGCGATCAACGTCAACGACTCGGTGACCAAGAGCAAGAACGACAACAAGTACGGCTGCCGCCACAGCCTCAACGACGCCATCAAGCGCGGCACCGACCACCTGCTGTCCGGCAAGCAGGCGCTGGTGATCGGCTACGGCGACGTGGGCAAGGGCTCGGCGCAGTCGCTGCGCCAGGAAGGCATGATCGTCAAGGTTTCGGAAGTCGACCCGATCTGCGCCATGCAGGCCTGCATGGACGGCTTCGAGCTGGTTTCCCCCTACAAGAACGGCATCAACGATGGCACCGAGGCCAGCGTCGACGCGGCCCTGCTGGGCAAGATCGACCTGATCGTCACCACCACCGGCAACGTCAACGTCTGCGACGCCAACATGCTCAAGGCGCTGAAGAAGCGCGCCGTGGTGTGCAACATCGGTCACTTCGACAACGAGATCGACACCGCCTTCATGCGCGCCAACTGGGGCTGGGAAGAGGTCAAGCCGCAGGTGCACAAGATCCATCGCACCGGCAAGGCCGTCGATCCGGCCAACGACGACTACCTGATCCTGCTCGCCGAGGGCCGCCTGGTGAACCTGGGCAATGCCACCGGCCACCCGAGCCGGATCATGGATGGCTCCTTCGCCAACCAGGTGCTGGCGCAGATCCACCTGTACAACGAGAAGTTCGGCGATCTGCCAGTGGCCGAGAAGACCAAGAATGTCACCGTCATGGTCCTGCCGAAGAAGCTCGACGAGGAAGTGGCGCTGGAGATGGTCAAGGGCTTCGGCGGTGTCGTGACCCAACTGACGCCCAAGCAGGCCGAGTACATCGGCGTGACCGTCGAAGGTCCGTTCAAGCCGGACAGCTACCGCTACTGATCGCCGTAGGGTGGAAAACGGCCGGAGGCCTTTTCCACCCGCCGCTCCAAGGCGGCGGAAATGCGCTGCGTGCTTTCCACCCTACGCCATAAAGGACTTCTACAATGTCTCAGGAACGCCGCTACAGCTTCGAGTTCTTCCCCACGAAGACCGAAGCCGGGCATGAAAAACTGCTGAACGTGGCCCGCCAGCTGGCCGGCTACCACCCCGATTTCTTCTCCTGCACCTACGGTGCCGGCGGCTCGACCCGCGACCGTACGCTGAACACCGTGCTGCAACTCGATGGCGAGGTGAAGGTGCCGACCGCACCGCACCTGTCCTGCGTTGGCGACAGCAAGGCCGAGCTGCGCGAACTGCTGGATATCTACCGCAACGCCGGCATCCGCCGCATCGTCGCATTGCGCGGCGACCTGCCGTCCGGCATGGGCCTGGCCAGCGGCGAGCTGCGCCACGCCAACGAGCTGGTGGAGTTCATCCGCAGCGAAACCGGTGATCACTTCCATATCGAGGTCGCCGCCTACCCGGAGATGCATCCGCAAGCACGCAACTTCGAGGACGACCTGACGAACTTCGTGCGCAAGGCCCAGGCCGGTGCCGACAGCGCCATCACCCAGTACTTCTTCAACGCCGACTGCTACTTCTACTTCGTCGAGCGCGTGCGCAAGCTGGGCGTGGAGATTCCGATTGTCCCGGGCATCATGCCGATCACCAACTACAGCAAGCTGGCGCGCTTCTCCGATGCCTGCGGAGCGGAAATTCCGCGCTGGGTACGCAAGCAACTGGAAGCCTACGGCGACGATATCGACAGCATCCAGGCCTTCGGCGAGCAGGTCATCAGCGAGATGTGCGAGAAACTGCTGGCCGGCGGCGCGCCGGGCCTGCACTTCTACACGCTGAACCAGGCCGAGCCGAGCCTGGCGATCTGGAACAACCTCGGCCTGCCGCGCCAGGCTTGAGACCACCGGCTTCGCTGCCCAAGCGAAGCCGGCAAATGAACCCGTGACCTGCGACACTGTCAGAGCAGTGCGGAGCGAACAGGCTCTGTTATACTCCGCGCTTCCGCCAGACTTACGTCCGGATGCCGCATCAGCAAATCGCGGCAGGACCGGACGGGATCGCACGCCAGTCGCGATTCGAGCCAGGCACGATCATCCCAGGGCCACGCCCTCTACAAGACAGGATTACTCATGTCCTTTGCTTCCCTCGGTCTCTCCGAGGCTTTAGCCGGTGCCGTCGAGGCCGCCGGTTATACCCAGCCTACTCCCGTGCAACAGCGGGCTATTCCCGCCGTGTTGCAAGGCCGCGACCTGATGGTTGCCGCCCAGACCGGTACCGGCAAGACCGGCGGCTTCGCCCTGCCGGTACTCGAACTGCTGTTCCCCGGTGGCCACCCGGACCGTGAGCACCGCCACGGCGCGAAACAGCCGCGCGTGCTGGTGCTGACACCGACCCGCGAACTCGCCGCCCAAGTCCATGACAGCTTCAAGGTCTACGCCCGCGATCTGCCGCTGAAAAGTGCGGTGATCTTCGGTGGCGTCGGCATGAACCCGCAGATCCAGGCCGTGGCCAAGGGTCTCGACGTGCTCGTCGCCTGCCCCGGCCGCCTGCTCGATCTGGCCAACCAGAAGGCCATCGATCTGTCGCACGTGGAAATCCTCGTGCTCGACGAAGCCGACCGCATGCTCGACATGGGCTTCATCCACGACGTCAAGAAGGTGCTGGCCAAGCTGCCGGCCAAGCGCCAGAACCTGCTGTTCTCGGCCACCTTCTCCAAGGACATCACCGATCTGGCCGGCAAGCTGCTGCACGACCCCGAGCGCATCGAGGTCACGCCGCCGAACACCACCGTCGAGCGCATCGAGCAGCGGGTGTTCCACATCGCCTCCAGTCACAAGCGTGCCCTGCTCGCGCACCTGATCACCCAAGGTGCCTGGGAACAGGTCCTGGTGTTCACCCGTACCAAGCACGGCGCCAACCGCCTGGCCGAGTACCTGGAGAAGCACGGCCTGCCGGCTGCCGCGATCCACGGCAACAAGAGCCAGAACGCCCGCACCAAGGCACTGGCCGATTTCAAGGCCAACCAGGTGCGCATCCTGGTGGCGACTGATATCGCCGCCCGCGGCCTGGACATCGACCAGCTGCCGCATGTGGTCAACTTCGAGCTGCCCAACGTCGAGGAAGACTACGTGCACCGCATCGGCCGCACTGGCCGTGCCGGACGCAGCGGCGAGGCCATCTCGCTGGTCGCGCCGGACGAGGAAAAGCTGCTCAAGGGCATCGAACGCCTGACCAAGCAGCGCATTCCCGACGGTGACCTCATGGGCTTCGACGCCAGCACCATCGAGGCAGAAAAGCCCGAAGTGCGCGAACCGCGCCAGCCACGCCCGCAGCGCGGCGAACGCAAGGCCCGTGGCGAGGACAAGCCGGCGGAAAACGCCGAGCAGAAGGAACGTAACCGACGCAACCGCAACAAGGCCAAGCCAGCCCGCAGCGCCGGCGAAGCCGCGCAACCGGCCAGTCGCCCACCGCGCGCGCCGGCCGATCGCGACCCGGAAGAATTCCTCGATGACGAGGTGGACAACTTCGGCAACCGCGTCGATTACGTCAGCCCGTACCAGAACAAGCAGGGTCGCGGACGTCGCCCCGGCGCGCCGGCCCAGCCGGGCAGCGCTCAGCCACGCCCAGCCGGTGCCGGTGCCGGTGGCGCACAGGGCCGCGGCAAGCGTTCAGGCCAGAGCCAAGGCCAAGGCGGGCAGGGCCGCAATGGTCAGCCTCGGCGCAAGAGCGAAGGACGGCGCATCGAGGAGCCGGCGGTGTCGCGCCAGGATGTCGCCAAACCGCGCGAGAAGCAGCCGGTGATCATCCACAAGGAGTCCAAGGCCGATCGCCTGCCGAGCATGGAGCAGCTTGAGCAATTGCCGACCCGGCCGCGGGGCGAGAAGCCCGCGCTGCTGACGCGCAACCGCTGAGTTGCCGCACCAACGAAAACGCCGCCCCAAGGGGCGGCGTTTTCGTATTCACAGCAGACAGCCGCGCGCTCAACCCTCCTCAGGCGAGGGCGCGGCAGCGGCCTGCCAGCCGCCACCAAGCGCCTTGAACAGGTTGACCTCGCTGACCAGCTGCGCCAGACGGTCACCGATCAGCTGTTGCTGTGCGCTGAACAGCTGACGCTGCGCATCGAGCAGGGTCAGGTAACTGTCCACGCCGGTGCGGTAGCGCCGTTCGGCGAGGTTGTAGTAATCCTCGCTGGTCTGCAGCAGATCACGCTGCGCCTGGACCTGGCGGGTGTAGGTGGCCTGCGCCGCCAGACCATCGGCCACCTCGCGGAAGGCGGTCTGGATCGCCTTCTCGTACTCGGCCACCTGGATGTTGCGGCTGATCGTGGCGTAATCGAGATTGGCGCGCAGCTGGCCGGCATTGAAGATCGGCACACTGATGCTCGGCGTGAAGGTCCAGTAACCGGAACCACCGTCGAACAGGCCGGACAGCTCGCGGCTGGCCGTCCCGGCCGCGCCGGTCAGGCTGATACGCGGGAAGAACGCCGCGCGCGCCGCACCGATGCTGGCGTTCACCGCCTTGAGCTGGTGTTCGGCCTGGAGGATGTCCGGGCGCTGCTGCAACAGGTCCGACGGCAAGCCGACCGGCAACTCGGCCAGCTGTTCGCGCACCAGCTCGCCGGAGACCCGCAGGTTCGCCGGCATGCTCTGGCCGAGCAGCAGCGTCAGCGCGTTGCGGTCCTGCGCCACCTGGCGGGTGTACTGCTCGATGCTCACCCGCGCGCTTTCCACCGCGCTGCGCGCCTGGCGCAGCTCCAGCGCCGAGGCCACGCCGACGTCGAAGCTGCGCTGGGTCAAGCCGAAGCTTTCCTCGTAGGTCTTGAGCGTGTCTCGCGTGACCTGCAGCAGCGCCTGATCGGCCTGCAGCGTCAGCCAGGCGTTGGCGACGCTGGCGATCAGGCTGATCTGTGTGCTGCGCTGGGCGGCCTCGCTGGCGAAGTACTCCTCCAGCGCCTGATCGCGCAGGCTGCGCAGCCTACCGAACAGATCCAGCTCCCAGGACACGCCGAGGGTGGCGCTGTACTGGCTGCTGATCGTCGGCTCGCCGCTCATGCTCAGATCGCCCGGAGTGCGGGCGCGCGTGCCGCCGCCATCGGCGGTGACGGCCGGCAACAGGTCGGCGCGCTGAACGCGATACAGCGCGCGATAGGCATCGACGTTGAGCGCCGCCACGCGCAGGTCGCGGTTGTTTTCCAGCGCCACTTCGATCAGCTGCTGCAGCGCCGGATCGCGGAAGAATTCGCGCCAGCCCGGCACGGCGGCTGCCTGCTCACCGCCGGCCGCGTAGGCCTCACCCTGTGGCCAGTTGGCCGCCACCGGGGCTTCGGGCCGCTGGTAGTCGGGAATCAACGAACAACCGCTCAATGCGGCGAGCAAGGCGATGCTCAACAACGACCTGTTCATTGCACCTCTCCCTTCTCGTTCGCGGCTGCAGCCTTGCGGCCGCCGGCGAGCGAGGTCACCAGAACGAAGAATAGCGGCACCCAGAAGATCACCAGCAGGGTCGCCGTGACCATGCCGCCAATCACGCCGGTGCCGATGGCATGCGAGCTGCCTGCCCCGGCGCCGCTGGCCAGCGCCAGCGGCACCACGCCGAGGGTGAACGCCAGCGACGTCATGATGATCGGCCGCAGACGCATCCGGCAGGCCTCGACGGCGGCGTCGAACAAGCTCTTGCCTTCGCCATGCAGATCCTTGGCAAACTCGACGATCAGGATCGCGTTCTTCGCGGTCAGGCCGATCGTCGTCAGCAGGCCGACCTGGAAGAACACGTCGTTGCTCAGGTCACGCCCCATCGTCGCCAGCAGCGCGCCGATGACGCCGAGCGGCACCACCAGCATCACGGCGAACGGAATCGACCAGCTTTCATACAACGCCGCCAGACAGAGGAACACCACCAGCAGCGAGAGCGCGTAAAGCGCCGGTGCCTGCCCACCCGACAGGCGTTCCTCGAACGACAGCCCGGTCCAGGACACGCCGACGCCCGCCGGCAGCTGCTGCGCCAGCCGCTCGACCTCGGTCATTGCATCGCCGGTGCTGTAGCCAGGCGCTGCCTCGCCGAGGATTTCCATCGACGAAACGCCGTTGTAGCGCGACAGCTTGGGCGAGCCGTAGATCCACTGGCCGCTGCCGAAGGCACTGAACGGCACCATCTCCCCGGCATCGTTACGCACGAACCACTTGTCCAGGTCTTCCGGGCCCATGCGCGACGGCGCAGCGCCCTGCAGGTAGACCTTCTTCACCCGGCCGCGGTCGATGAAGTCATTGACGTAACTCGAGCCCCAGCCGATCGACAGCGCGCTGTTGATCGCGTCCAGGGACACCCCGAGCGTGCGCGCCTTTTCATCGTCGATCAGCAGCTGATACTGCGGCTCGTCGTTCAGCCCGTTAGGCCGCACCGCCTGCAGCACCGAACTCTGCGCCGCCATCCCGAGGAACTGGTTGCGCGCCGCCATCAGCGCATCGTGGCCGAGCCCGCCACGGTCTTGCAGATAGAAGTTGAAACCGGTCGCGGTGCCCAGCTCCATTACCGCGGGCGGCGCGAAGGCGAACACCATGGCGTCGCGGAAGCCGGCGAAGCGTTGCTGTGCGCGCTTGGCCAGCGCGAACACAGAGTCCTCGGCATCCGGACGCTGATCCCACGGCTTGAGGCCGACAAAGCCCAGCGCCGAGTTCTGTCCACGGCCGGCGAAGTTGAAGCCGGTGACGGTAAACACCGAATTGACAACGTCACCCTCCTCCTTCAGCAGATACTCGCGCATGGCGTCCACGGTCTGCTGAGTGCGCTCGGCGGTCGAGCCCACCGGCGTCTGCACCTGGACGAACAGCACGCCCTGATCCTCGTCCGGCAGGAACGCGCTGGGCAGACGGCTGAACAGCACCGCCAGCGCGGCGACGATGACCAGATAGATGATGATGAACGGCAGTTTGCGCCGCAGCACCGCGACCACGCCCTTCTCGTAGCCACGCACGCCACGATCGAACGTGCGGTTGAACCAGCCGAAGAAACCGCGCTTCTCGTGGTGATGCCCCTTCTCGATAGGCTTGAGCAGCGTCGCGCACAGCGCCGGGGTGAAGACCAGCGCCACCAGCACCGAGAGCGTCATCGCCGAAGCGATGGTGATCGAGAACTGCCGGTAGATCACGCCGGTGGAGCCGCCGAAGAAGGCCATCGGCAGGAATACCGCCGACAGCACCAGGCCGATGCCGACCAGTGCGCCCTGAATCTGCCCCATCGACTTGCGCGTCGCCTCCAGCGGCGACAGCCCTTCCTCGGCCATCACCCGCTCGACGTTCTCCACCACGACGATGGCGTCGTCCACCAGCAGACCAATGGCCAGCACCATCGCAAACATGGTGAGCGTGTTGACGCTGAAACCGAACACCGCCAGCAGACCGAAGGTCCCCAGCAGCACCACCGGCACCGCCAGCGTCGGAATCAGCGTGGCACGGAAGTTCTGCAGGAACAGGTACATCACCAGGAACACCAGGACGATGGCCTCGAACAGGGTGTGCACCACGTTGGTGATCGACGCCGAAACCACCGGCGAGGTGTCGTACGGGTAGACGATCTCCATCCCCGCCGGGAAGAACGGCTGCAGCTCGCTGATGGTCTGGCGCACCGCCTTGGCGGTATCCAAAGCGTTGGCGCCGGTCGCCAGCTTGATGCCGATACCGGCGGCCGGCTTGCCGTTGTATTGCGCGGTAATCGCCGCCCGCTCGGCGGCCAGCTCGACGCGCGCGACGTCCTTGAGGCGCACCTGCGAACCGTCGCCATTGACCTTGAGCAGGATCTCGCGGAACTGCTCGGGCGTCTGCAGGCGCGTCTTGCCGATGATGGTGGCGCTCAGCTGCTGCCCCGGCACCGCCGGCAGACCGCCGAACTGGCCGGCGGAAACCTGTACGTTCTGTACGCGGATGGCGTTGCCCACGTCGGTGGGCGTGAGCTGGAAATTGTTCAGCCGCGCCGGATCGAGCCAGATGCGCATGGCGTACTGCGAGCCGAACACCTGGAAGTCGCCAACCCCGGGCGTACGCGACAGCGGGTCCTGGATGTTGGAGACGATGTAGTCGGCCAGGTCGCTCTGCGTCATGCTGCCATCCGCCGAGACGACGCCGACCACCATGAGGAAGTTGCGCACCGACTTGGTCACGCGGATGCCCTGTTGCTGCACTTCCTGCGGCAGCAGCGGCGTCGCCAGCTGCAGCTTGTTCTGCACCTGCACCTGGGCGATATCCGGATCGGTGCCCTGGTTGAAGGTCACCGTGATCTCCATGCTGCCGTCGGAGTTGCTCGCCGAGGAGATGTAGCGCAGCCCGTCGATCCCGTTCATCTGCTGCTCGATGACCTGCACCACCGTGTCCTGCACGGTTTGTGCGGAAGCACCCGGGTAGCTCACGGAGATGCCGACCGCGGGCGGCGCGATGCTGGGATATTGGTTGACTGGCAGGCCGAGAATGGCAAGCCCGCCAGCGAGCATGATCACCAGCGCGATCACCCAGGCGAAAATCGGGCGATCAATGAAGAACTTGGACATCGTGATTGATCCTCGGCCTCAGCCTCAGTTGGCTTGCGGCTGGGCAGCCGTGACATTGCTGGCGGGAGCCGGCTCCACCTGGTCACCCGGGCGGATGAACTGCAGCCCCTCGGTGATCAGGCGGTCGCCGGCCTCGAGACCCTCGGCGATCAACCAGCGGTTACCGACGGCACGATCGGTCTTGACCTGGCGTAGCTCGACCTTGTTCTCGGCATCGATCACCAGCGCGGTGGCCTCGCCCTTGGGATTGCGCGTCACGCCTTGCTGCGGCGCCAGGATCGCTTCGCTCTTGAGCCCGGCGACCAGTTGCGCATGCACGAACATACCCGGCAGCAGGATGCGATCCGGGTTGGGGAAGACCGCACGCAGGGTCACCGACCCGGTGGTGGAGTCGACCGACACCTCGGAGAACTCCAGTTTGCCCTCGTGCGCATAGCGGGTGCCGTCCTCCAGCGTCAGCGTCACCTTGGCCGCATCATCGCCGGCCTTCTGCAGACGGCCTTCGGCCAAGTCGCGCCGCAGGGCGAGCAGATCGCGCGCCGGCTGGGTGACATCGACATAGATCGGATCGAGCTGCTGGATGGTCGCCAGTTCCTGCGCCTGGCCATTGCTGACCAGCGCGCCCTCGGTTACCGCCGAGCGGCCGATACGCCCGGAGATTGGCGCCAGCACCTTGGTGTAGCGCAGGTTGATGCGCGCCTGCTCGAGATTCGCCTCGGCCTGCAGGCTCGCCGCCCGCGCCTCGTCATAGGCTTGCTTGCTCACCGCCTGTTCCTCGACCAGCAGCCCGTAGCGGTCGGACAGCGACTTGGCCGACGCCAGGCTGGCCTGCGCGCTCTTCAGCGTGGCCTCGTACACCGACGCATCGATCTGGTAGAGCTGCTGACCGGCCTTCACTTCGCTGCCTTCGGTGAACAGCCGCTTCTGGATGATGCCGTTGACCTGCGGACGCACCTCGGCGACCCGGTACGCGCGAGCACGTCCCGGCAGCTCGGTGGTCAGTGCGAACGGCTCGGCCTGCAGCGTGACGAAGCCGACCTTGGGCGTCGGTTTCGCCGCCGGCGCCGCCGATTCCTCCTGGCAGCCGCCCAGCAGTAATGCCGCGGCAACGAGTGAAACCAGGGCGGCGGCATTGGCTGACTTACGTGACATGGAAAGAACCTCTTGAGGACGGACAGGCCAAGGCAGCGGGCGCCCGGCAGACTCGAATGGCAGGGTCCGGAATATACTTACGTTCAAAGATGTTTGTAAACACAAAAAACCGCCTGCCGGACAACGCTACAGGGTGGCGCAAAACCGGCCGTACGAGTAGGTGCAGACCATCGCAAGCATTTCGATTCGTTACGCTCCGATCTCGCCCAGCCGCCATACATCGAATGAGTCGCCACAACGCAGAACGCCGGCAATGAGCCGGCGTTCGGGTCGATCTCACGAGCGTTTACTGACGCACGCCCTCGACCGAAATGATCAGATCAACAGTCTGCGAAGCCGGGCCGAGATCCATCTTGATGTCGAAATCTTTCAGCTTGAGCGTCGTGCTGCCCTCGAAGCCGGCGCGGTAGCCACCCCAGGGATCGTCGCCTTCGCCGAGGAACTTGGCAGCGATCACCACCGGCTTGGTCACGCCGTTGAGGGTAAGGTTGCCGGTAATATCGGCAGTGCCTTCGCCGGTAGACTTGACCGAGGTGGACTCGAAAGTCGCCGTCGGGTGCTTGGCCACGTTGAGGAAGTCCTCGCCACGCAGGTGCTTGTCGCGCTCGGCGTGGTTGCTGTCGAGGCTGGCAGTCTTCAGCGTGACGCTGACCTTGCTCGCTTCCGGCTTGGCAGCATCGAAACTGAACGTGCCGTCGAAGTCCTTGAAGGTGCCCCACAGCCAGCTGTAGCCCAGATGGCTGATCTTGAAGTTGACGAAGGCATGCTGGCCTTGCTTGTCGATGACATAGTCGGCGGCCATAGCCTGGCCGGCGAGCAGCGCGGAACCCAGGGCAAGTGCGGTGAGCGTTTTCTTCAGCATCATGTGTCTCCTTGGTGAGTCGAGTCAGGCATCGGCACGGCCGAACATGCGCAGCAGGGTCGGGTCGCGGTCGATGAAGTGGTGTTTGAGGGCGGCCAGGCCATGCAGGCCGGCCAGAATGACCAGCCCCCAGGCGAGGTATTCGTGGACCAGGCCGGCAACGTCCTCCTGGTTGGGTATCGAGGTCAGCAGCGCCGGCACCTCGAACCAGCCGAAGACGCTGATCGGCCGGCCGTCGGCGGTGGAAATCAGATAGCCAGACAGCATGACCGCGAAGATGCCCAGGTAGAGCAGCCCGTGGCCCAGACGGGTCATCAGCCGGATCGCCGCGCCGTGCGAAGCCAGGGGCGCCGGACCGGCGCTGAGAAAGCGCCACAGCAAACGCACCAGCATCAGCAAAAACAGCAGGATGCCGATGCTCTTGTGGATGTTCGGGGCGGTGCGGTACCAGCTGCTGTAGTAGTTCAGCCCGACCATCCACAGGCCCAGACCGAACAGACCGAAGACCGCCAGCGCTCCGATCCAGTGCAGCAGGATGCTGGTCAGACCGTAATTGCGGGAAGTGTTGCGCCACTGCATCGTCAAGCTCCCAGTTGAAAGTGGAACAAGCCTACCGGCTTATCTATCGGAAAAGCGCGCATAAATTCGCTCTAAACAATTCAGATATCCGATAACTCAAACATGCGTATCGGCTTGCCTGAGGCAGCCATCTGTTAGGCTGCGCAGATCAGAGGAGGACCCCATGAGCCTGAACGATAGTTGGATGCGCCGCGACCTGGCCGTGCTCTGGCATCCATGTACGCAAATGAAGGACCACGAGCAGCTGCCGCTGATTCCGATCCGTCGCGGCGAGGGTGTCTGGCTGGAAGATTTCGACGGCAAACGCTACCTCGATGCGGTCAGTTCCTGGTGGGTCAACGTGTTCGGCCATGCCAATCCGCGCATCAACCAGCGCATCAAGGACCAGCTCGACCAGTTGGAGCACGTGATGCTCGCCGGCTTCAGCCATCAGCCGGTAGTAGAGCTGTCCGAGCGTCTGGTGGCGCTCACCCCGCCGGGCCTGGAGCGAGTGTTCTACACCGACAACGGCTCCACCGGCATCGAAGTCGCGCTGAAGATGAGCTTTCACTACTGGCGCAACAGCGGGCGGCCACGCAAGCAGCGCTTCGTCACCCTGACCAACAGCTACCATGGCGAAACGGTCGCGGCGATGTCGGTGGGCGATGTCGCGCTGTTCACCGACACCTACAAACCGCTGCTGCTCGACACGCTCAAGGTGCCTAGCCCGGACTGCTACCTGCGGCCGGAAGGCATGAGCTGGGAAGAACACTCGCGCCACATGTTCGCGCACATGGAGCAGACCCTCGCCGAGCACCACGAGGAGGTCGCCGCGGTGATCGTCGAGCCGCTGATCCAGGGCGCCGGCGGCATGCGCATGTACCACCCGATCTACCTCAAGCTGCTGCGCGAGGCCTGCGACCGCTACGAGGTACACCTGATCCACGACGAGATCGCCGTCGGCTTCGGCCGCACCGGCACAATGTTCGCGTGCGAGCAGGCCGGCGTCAGCCCGGACTTCCTCTGCCTGTCCAAGGCGCTCACCGGCGGCTACCTGCCGATGGCCGCGGTGCTCACCACCGACCGGCTCTACCAGGCCTTCTACGACGACTACTCGACTCTGCGCGCCTTCCTCCACTCGCACACCTACACCGGCAACCCGCTGGCCTGCGCCGCGGCCCTGGCGACGCTGGACATCTTTGCCGAGGACAACGTCATCGAGGCGAACAAGGCGCTGGCCGCGCGCATGGCCAGCGCCACGGCACACCTCGCCGATCATCCGCACGTTGCCGAGGTACGTCAGACCGGCATGGCGCTGGCCATCGAAATGGTGCAAGACAAGGCCAGCAAGAGCGCCTACCCATGGCAAGAGCGCCGCGGCCTGCAGGTCTACCAGCACGCGCTGAAGCGCGGCGCGCTGCTGCGCCCGCTGGGCAGCGTGGTGTACTTCCTGCCGCCCTACACCATCACGCCGGAACAGATCGACTTCCTCGCCGAGGTCGCCAGCGAAGGCATCGATATCGCCACCCGCGCGGCGGTCAGCGTGGTGCTGCAACCCGGCGCCCCGAGCAACTTCCACGATCCGGGCTAGCCATCCGGCGGTGGCAGGTTTCCAGCAACGCAGCACTGCGAGTCAGACCAGCGATGCTTTAGACTTACCGCTTCCAACTTGTCGCTTGCAGCTGCCCTTATGCGCCTATCTCGCTTCTTCATCGACGCCCCGCTCGCCCTCGGCTCGCACGCACTGCCCGAAACCGCTGCGCACTACATCGGTCGCGTGTTGCGTCTGACCAGTGGCAGCGCCGTGCAGCTGTTTGACGGTAGCGGCCAGGAATACCTCGGCAAGCTGGTCGAGGTAGGCAAGAAGCAGGTTCGCGTCGAGTTGCGCCAACAGCTCGCCGGCCTGCCCGAGTCGCCGCTACAGATCCACCTCGGCCAGGGCCTGTCGCGCGGCGAGCGCATGGATTGGGCGATCCAGAAGGCCACCGAGCTCGGCGTGGCGCAGATCACCCCACTGATCAGCGAGCGCTGCGAAGTTCGGCTGAACGACGAACGCGCCGACAAGCGTCTGGCCCACTGGCGCCAGATCGCCATCAGCGCGTGCGAGCAGTGCGGGCGTTCGGTGGTGCCGACGATTCATCCACCGCAGCTGCTCGGCGACTGGTTGCCAGTCGAGGCCGAGCTGAAGCTGGTCCTGCATCCGGTGGCCGCGCCGCTGACCAGCCATGCGCAACCGCGTACGCTAGCGTTTCTCATCGGCCCGGAAGGCGGCCTCAGCGAGCACGAAGTGGAGCAGGCGCAGCAGGCCGGCTTCCAGGCCGCACGGCTCGGCCCCCGCGTGCTGCGCACCGAGACGGCACCGGTTGTGGCACTGAGCGTGGCTCAGCAGCTGTGGGGTGATTTCTGAACGGTGCCGACGGCACCGGCTGCACCGCGCTTCAGATCAACCCGGCATCCGCCAGACACTGCTCGAGCCCGACCAGATCGGGAATGCGCGCCTGCACATCCCCCAGCTCCACCGCATCCAGCTCAAGCGGCGCCAGCGCCAGCTCGGCGCGCGCCAGGTCTGCATCGACCTTGATCGAACGCGGGATACCCTGCACCAGCAGCGCGATGAAACGCACATGCTCCCGGCCGCCGAGCGCATTGAGCACCACGATCCGCGCACCAGCGCCGACCTGTGCCGTACCATCAGACGCCGCCTCGAATGACAGCAGCGGCAGGTTGAGGTCGCGCCACTGCACCTGGCCGAGGAACCACGCCGGCGCACCCGGCACCGCCTGCGGCGTGCGATAGGGAATCAGCTCGGCCACTGCGACGTTCGGCACCAGCAGGGTGCGATCGGCAAGCGGCACCAGCAGGCCGGTGAGGCTGACGGGGCTTTCCTGGGAGACGACCGCTTGACTCATGACAGATCCCTTTCGATGGACGTAGCGGCCAGGCGTGCCTGCTCCGCAAGATGATTGACCAAGGCTTGCGCGAGCTCGCGCGGGTCGCCAGTGAACGAGCTGTAGCCACCCTCGCGCAGATTGTCCGGCATGCTCGAGCAGGCACAGGAGTCGGCGCGCTGGGTCCAGATCCGGCCGCCCTGGCGCAGCAAATAGGCCGCCGCGGCGCTGCCGTCGCTGCCCATGCCGCTGAAGACGATGGCACCGCAGCGGTCGCCATAGTGCTGGGCTAGATTGAGCATCATCTGATCGATCGACGGGCTATACGGCTCCGGCCAGCAGCGGCCGCTGCTGCGCATCAGCCCATCGGGATCAAAGCCCAGCTCCTGCGCGATCGGCGCGATGACCACTTCCCCGCAGCGAATGTGATCGCCGACCCTGCTCTGCCGGACCGCCCAGCTGCTGTGCCTGCCGACCGCCTGGGACAGCGCCGCCTCGAAACTTGCCTCGATGTGCTGGGCGTAGATGAACCCGACCGGCAGCCCCTCCGGCAGCGCATCGAGAAATGCCTTGACCGCCTCTGGCCCGCCCAGCGAGGCCGCCAGCAGCCACACCCGTGGCGCCACCTCGCCGGCAGTCGCCGGATGGCCAGCCAGCGCGCCGGGCAAGGTCAGCTGTCCACTGCGCGCTGAATCGCTGTCGAGCGCGCCCAGACGCGGACCGACTGCTACCGCCGGATCGCCGACCAATCGCTTGAGCTTGCCGAACAGCCGGCGCTCCCAGCGCGGGTAGTTCTCCGAGCTGCGCTCCGGCGCATGCCCCTCGCCGAACAGCACCAGCGTGCTGTCGCGTTCGAGCAGCGCATCGACCAGCGGCGAATCCTCGGTCTGCGCCAGGTCCACCAGCCAGAGATCGGCCTCGGTGACGTCCAGATCGGCCAGCTCCATCCGCGCCGGGTCGTTATTGAGGACCACGCGATAGCCACTGGCCCCCAGCGCCTGCTGCAGCACATGGCGCTGCAGCGAGGTATCGGCCAGCACGGCGATGCGGGCGGCGGCGTCAGACATCGGCATGTACCAGCCGTTGGATATGCTCCAGCAACACCGATTCCTGATACGGCTTGCCCAGGTACTCGTTGACGCCGATCGCCAGGGCGCGATCGCGGTGCTTCTCGCCAGTACGCGAGGTGATCATGATGATCGGCAGGTCCTTGAGACGTTCGTCGTGGCGCACCAGCGCCGCCACCTCGAAGCCGTCCATGCGCGGCATCTCGATATCCAGCAGCATGATGTCGGGCCGTCGCTCCTGCAGCTGGGTGATGGCATCGACACCGTCCTTGGCGGTCAGCACGTTCATGCCGTTGCGCTCCAGCAGGCGACTGGTGACCTTGCGCACGGTGACCGAGTCGTCGACCACCATGACCAGCAGCGGGCGCTCGGCCTCGACTTCCGCTATCTCCGGCAACTGCGGCAGCTGCTGTGGCCGCTGCTGGGTCAGCAGGTGCGCATGAAGTACGCGAATGGTCGCCAGCAGGTCGAGAATCACCACCACCCGACCATCACCGAGGATGGTCGCGCCAGAAATGCCGTGCACGCCCGCGAACTGCGGCCCCAGGCTTTTCACCACGATCTCGCGCGAGCCGGCCAGGCTGTCCACCTGCACTGCGACGCTGTGCTCCTTCGAACGCACCAGGATCACCGGCAGCGGCAGGCTCTGGCCGACCAGCTTGGGCCGCTGCCCGTTGTTCAGCAACTCGCCGAGATAGCGCAGCTCATAGGTCTGCCCGGCATACTCGAAACGCGGCGCATCCGGCTGGTAGTAGGCCTCCAGCTCGTAGGGCGAGACACGCACGATACCTTCGATGGTGTTCAGTGGGATCGCATAGAGATCCTCGCCGGAATAAACCATCAGTGCCCGGTTGACCGACACGGTGAACGGCAGGCGGATCAGGAAGCGCGTGCCTTGCCCCTGCGTCGACTCGATGCTCATCGAGCCGCCGAGCTGCTTCACTTCGGAGTGCACCACGTCCATGCCGACGCCGCGACCGGAAATCTGCGTCACCCGCTCGGCCGTGGAAAAGCCTGCTTCGAGGATGAACTGCAGGATCTCGTGGTCGGTGAGATCGTTCTGCGGCGCCAGCAAGCCGCGTTCGATGGCCTTGCGGCGCACGGCCGCCAGGTTGATACCGGCGCCGTCATCGCTCAGCGTCAGAACGATGTCGCCGCCTTCGCGCGCCAGGTCGAGGCGAATGGTGCCCTGCTCGGGTTTGCCCGCCGCGCGGCGCGCCTGCTGCGACTCGATGCCGTGGTCGACGGCGTTGCGCAGCATGTGTTCGAGCGGCGCCACGATCCGCTCGAGTACGCTGCGGTCCATCTCACCGGTGGCGTTGCCGACGAGGAACTCCACCTGCTTGCCCAGCTCACCGGCAACCTGCCGGACGATACGCCGCAAGCGCGGTACCAGACGCTCGAACGGCACCATGCGGGTGCGCATGAGGCCTTCCTGCAACTCGGTGTTGACCCGAGCCTGCTGCAGCAGCAGGGTCTCGGCGTCGCGGTTGCGTGCGGCCAGGGTTTCCTTCAGGTCCAGCAGGTCGGAGGCCGACTCGAACAGCGCGCGCGACAATTGCTGCAGCTGCGAGTGGCGGTCCATTTCCAGCGGGTCGAAATCATCGTAGCCGGCACGCTCCGCCTCGGCCTGGTAGCGACTGAGAATCTGGGCCTGGGTTTCGGTGTCCAGACGACGCAACTGGTCACGCACACGCTCGATGGTCGCTTCCATCTCGCTCAGGGTGAAGCTGACATCGCTGACCTGCTGCTCGACCCGGCCGCGGAAAATCGAGGTCTCTCCCGCCAGGTTGACCAGTCCCTCGAGCAGCTCCGCCGGGACCTTGACCAGCTCCTGCGGAGCGCGCCGCGCCGCGGCATCCTGCGCCGCCTGCCGGGCGCGCTGGACGAACGGCAGGACCTTCGCCGGCGCAACATTGGCCACGGGACGCACGCTGGCCGCGACGATGGGTTGCGCCAGAGGCAACGGGGTCACGACATCCGCCGCTTCCTCCACGATCTCCTGGGTCACCGGGTCCGGCGATATCTCTGCAGCGAGCAGCGCCCGGAGCTGTTCGACCTCCTTGAGCAGGCCGTCGTAGCCCTGCTGTACATCGAGGAACAGACTGTCCGGCCACGGCGCGCCCAGCTGCCGGGCCTCGCTCAGGTGCTGTTCGAGGTCATGCGCCATGTTGCCCAGGCGCGCCTGCCCAGCCAGCCGCGCACCGCCCTTGAGCGTATGCAGCACGCGCAGCATGTCCGCCAGCGGGGCAGCGTCGTCGCGCTGCGCGTCCCAGCGGCCAAGCGCCGCTTCCATTTCCTCGAGCAGGTCATCGGCCTCCTCGACGAAGATGTCGAGAATTTCCGAGGCGTCGGATTCAGGCGCCGTTGTTTCCTCAGCGGCCTTCAGGGTAATGCTGCTGGGTGCATTCAGCTGCTGCTGCGGGTTGTTGCGAAAGGCCTGAATCGCCTCGATCAGCGCCGTGCCATCCGGCTGCGGGCGTCTGGCGCGCAGCGCGTCGAGCATCTCGGCCAGACGGTCGTGACAGGCCTGCAACAGCGCAAACAGTTGCGCGGTAGCCCGATACTTGCCGGCGCACAGCCCCTCGTAGAGGTATTCCAGCTCATGCGCCAGATCGCCGATCGCGCGACTGTCGGCCATCCGTGCGCCACCCTTCAGGGTGTGCAGGTCGCGCTGCAGCGCCTCCAGCTCGAAGCTGTTGTCGACGTCGTCCATCCAACGCTGCAAGCCGGCGGTAACGCTTTCCATGATGTCGAAGCCTTCGTCGAGGAAGATCTCAACCAGCTCCGGATCGGGTTCGTCGTGTAGGTCCTCGGCGACCATCGATAGTGCTGCGTTCGGCACCTCGACCGCATCAGGAGCTTGCAGGTCTCCCAGGTCGGCTTCGGCTTCGGCTTCGGCTTCGGCTTCGGCTTCGGCTTCGGCTTCG
>Ga0172382_10002799_pt1 | contig 28411 bp, 24 predicted proteins | sample Leawel138RmetaG_FD_122245 | JGI IMG/M metagenome (GOLD analysis project Ga0172382, IMG submission 122245) | Leachate microbial communities from a municipal landfill in Southern Ontario, Canada - Leachate well 138R metaG | ecosystem: Engineered > Solid waste > Landfill > Unclassified | place...
CGTAGCATATTCAAAAAAATCACCAGAAAGTACAATCACTTCAATATCTTTATTTTGATCTAATGATTTTAAAATATTGTGTAAATGTAATTGATATGGTGTAAAAAGATTTTGATTCCTATTTTTTACCTGTATATCAGCAATATGTGCGATCTTCATTATAATATTATTTTATTAACATTTAAAACTTCTTTAGTGTCGTAGTATTTATAGTTAAGTGCGTGTTTTTTATTATCTTCGTTTTTGATATTTAGTTCTGAATGTAGTTTATTTTTTTTCAAACGTTCGTAGAAATCTTTTATGTATTTTTCGCTTATTTCTGTTCCTAACCAATTATGTCCCAAGGTATCGGCCACTATAGAAGTTGTTCCAGAACCATGATAAGGGTCATAAACCACTAATTTTCTTTCTTCTCCACATTTTAGCGCCGAAATACAATTATATGGTAAATCTACTGGAAATGGTGCTGGATGATCATTATCACGTTCAGGACAAAAACTCCAAATATCGCCATAAGTTTGACCGTTTTTGGTTATTTTTAAGGTAGAATCAATACCTTTTGTTATCAGATAAATTACTTCATATCGACTCATAAAAAAGTTATCGGAAAAAGATGCAGTAGAATATTTATTCCAAATTATTACTTGTCTCACAGGAAAACCGTATACAATTTTATGCAAATCATTTAATAATCCCTTATGTATTCTCCATTTAGTATTATAAAAAATTGCTCCATCTGGTCTTAAACATCTTATAAGTTCCATCAATAATTCTCTTTGTTGATTTACATAAACTGACCATGGAAGACAATCATCAAATGTGTCATATCCTTCCTCTAAAACTTTACTAGAAGCTTTTAACTTATTAACACTTTTATCTGTGGTTTTAGGTCTTTTCGGATCTTCCGAAAAATCCTGATTACCCATATTATACGGTGGTGAAGTTACTACTACATCTAAACAATTGTTTGGCAATGTTTTTAAGAATGTGAGACAATCAGTACGATGTACTTTATTTAAATATGTTTCGTTAAATTTAGTTATGGTTAATCTTGACATTTTTATGAATTTATTATGTTAAAATAAGATTTTTTGTTATCTTCTTCTTGAAATTTTATTTTTCGGTTTATGTTTTTACTTATATTTAGCGCATCATAATTTTTAATACCTTTGAAAGATGTTACTCTTATATTAGTGCCCAATGCCATTTTATCTACTTCATCTGATAAAATGAATTTTATTATATCTTGGTTATATTTTTTATATATGTCTATTATCGGTGTTATATAATTTTTTACATCGGAACTATACTTTATATAAAAATTTATTATTTTTTCTTCGAATAATTCTTTATTATTTTCTACTTGATTCATCAATTCTAAAACATCTTGATAATAACCAAATATATAATATCCTTCATCTATTAAATATTCTGATAATGTTTTAATTGATAAACATTTTTTATATTTTCTTATGATTTTATTATTAGATCTCAATTCGTTTACGAAATACATGTTATCAAACATTCCTGTAAAAGTTACCATAGATACATTATCTGAATTTAATCCTCCCATTTTTTTGATACATATTACTTCTGTATGATCTTCTTTTAGTAATTTTTCTAAAATATTTGAAAGATTTTTCTTAATTTTGTTAAACATAATTGGTTGATTATATTGAACCCAATTTATTTGATCTTTCATAGAATCTAATAAATATTTTTCTGCTTGGAAACATTCAAAACTATTTGATTCATAATGTTTTGATAGCTTATTATTTTCTGTTTTATATATTTTCATTGAAAATTTTGAAGTATGTATTTGTATATTTGAATTGAAAATAAAAACAGAATAATGCTTTTCGTTATTTTTTTCATTTATAGGATATATAATTTCTAAACATTTATTTAATGACTTATACAAATTTTCACTATTTTTTTCTATTTCATTAATATAATCTATTAAACCGTTTTCACCTTTTAGTTTTTCTATTCCTAATTCTGCAAATTTATCAGAAAATTTTCCACAAATTGAATTTAATCTATTATCCGATATTACATCATTTGTTAATGTATTTACATAACCTTCAACATTTGTTATGTAACTTCTATATGAACTGAAAACATTAAATAATTTATTATGTTTTTGTATTTTGGCAAAATTATTTCTTAGATTATCATTTGATTCTTCAGATTCTTTTAAAATTAAATCATGGGCATATTCTAATTCCCATAATGTAGACTCTGGAGATGTCATAGAAATACACCATAATTTGGTTGGTGTCATAGTTAAATCTACTTCATGTTCTGGTATATCTTTTTGGCTAACATAAGAATTATTATCTAAATCCCAAATCCTGATATAACCTAAAAAATACATTGTTATAAAACTTATAATTCTGTCATAATATAAAATATTATCCATTAACATCAATTCCAAATTAGCGTAAAGTTTTCTTAATTTGGCATCTTTATAAGCTTTTAATTCTTTTTCTGTTATATTATTGTTAACATAATTCTTAATTTTGAAATAATCAACGTCTTCAAAAATTAAGGGGTTAGATGTTATTAATGATATCCAATCAGGATTATATCCTTTAATTTTGGATAGTGTTTGTTCGACGTATGAACCAACAAATATATCTTGCATAATATCTTAACCGTATAATTATTTAAAGATCTGACGATTTTTAGTACATTTAATAATCATATAATTTTTTTTGACTATTTCATATACTTATTATATAACCAATCTTTCTCATCAACTATTAACCTATATTCTCCCGAGTAAATTTTTTCTTTATTATGAATATAACATATTTTAACATTAGGGTGATTTATCGCAAAGTTTTCATTTATTTCATCTTTAGATTTTCTTATATTGTTAAATATATCTGTTGGTTCATTAAATAATATTATATGTTGTATATCTAACTCATCAACAAGATGTTGATATTTTTCTAATATTTCTGGGTTCCACCATATTTGATTATAATTTGATAAATATTCTTTATCATACAACAAATCTGTGAAATTGGTTACTGAGTTATTTACAGCCATCAAAAATATTTGATCTATATTTAAATCAGTTTTATTCAAAAATAAAAATTCTACAGAATTTTTTATTATATCTGTAGATTTTTTATGATAATCAAAGATAAAAATTATATTGTACATTAAACCACTTTATAATAGTTCCACATTTTTTTAACTTGATATGCACTGTTTTTTATTATATCAAACCATATACAATTTTCTTCGACAATTATTTGTGATTGTGCTTGATTTCTACCACCCAGTCTATTAACAACAATTTCCTTTCCGGTTATTTTATCGTGTGTTAATATTTGATCACAAGTATTTTTGATTAAATCAATATTTTCGACAGATATCCATTGTGCTTCTTTCAAATACTCAGAAATATTATCCACTTGTTTCGCGCCTTTATAACTTTTTTTATTTAATGTTGATTTAATCTGTTTTTTTGTGTTTGGTAATATTCCAATACAAAATGCAAAATTATCCCAAAGTGTGTATCCACCAGCAACTACTGGAGAATTACTGAAATAAAAAACTTTTTCATTTGTTGAAATATTTTTAACACCATTATTTTTATCTGGATCTGGTCTAACGCCTTTATATACTATTGTACCGTTCTTACTTTTACTGTTAATTATATTATGCACTTTTGGTGCGGTGTGGGTCAGTAAAAATTCTAAATTTTCTTCATTAGTGAGATTAAACGGGTCGGCGCATTCTATATTATACCAATGTTTATTGCTTCCTGAACCTATGTCAAATTTGTATGTACTCATCTTCTTCTTTTTATTAAAGCTGTAATTTATTTGATATATATTAAAGCTATCTAAAAAGTGTTTTTAACTCAACAATACAACTCATAAATGTATTAAATTTATTCAAAGAAGTTATAAACGAATTACAATATTTATCCATGATTACAGATACTTCCAAAGTTTTATCATACATTTGTTTATCATTAAGATATTTGAAAAAAGGTTCACATAGACTCATTAAAGAATCTTTTTCATTTGACCTATATTTACAAATTTCGGTATAAACTTGTTCATTAGAAAGTTTATTATTCATAATCATTTCGTATAATTCTGTGAGAGTTTTTCCATCACCAGCACAATCAGTCACAGATCTAACATTAATACTTTGTTTTTGATCTATTAATTGTTGTAATATAACCAATATTTTACGATATCCTGGAAAGTTTTGTTTTATCAAAAGTTTTAATCCTTCAGTATCGTAATCTAATATATTTTCTTTTTTCAATTCTTTTACAATGTTAAGAACCCATGTAGTGTAGAGAGTTTTACATTCCGATAAATACGAATTTAAAAAATCAAAGTTTATTTCAGTACATCTAGATCTTATTGCAGGATTTACCTTTTGTATTTCATTTGTGCAAAAAATAAAACTGACATTTTTTGCCTGGTCTAAAACAACTTTCAAGGCGTCTTGTAAATTATCCCTCATATTTTCAAATTCATCAATAGCACATATTTTTCTTTGATATCCTACAGAAGCACCTGACGCAAAAGCATATACTTTATTTCTCATCACTTCGATAGTGAAATCATTACTTGCACTAAGATACTGTAAAGAAGCACCTTTGCTTAATATTTTAATCACTGATGTTTTACCTGTTCCCGGACTACCGTATAATAATAATCTAAAATTAGGTTGTTCGGAGATTTTAATTAAACTATCTTTAACGTCTTTCGGTATAATTAACGTTGACCAATCATTTGGTGCATATTTTTCTAATAATGTTTCTGTCATTATTTTTTCGATTTATATTCGGTAATTGCTTTTTGAATTTTTTCTTCGATATTTTTTAAAAATTCATTATTTTTTTCGTGTGTTATCTGCTCAATTTTCTCCATTATCAAATTTATATATCGATTTTCTAATTCTACTATGTCTAAATTTTTGGTCATTTGTTCAGATATAATCACTGAAATTTGACCATTAACTATATGACTTAATTCATCTTTTAATATATGTCTCGATAATGCAATTAATTTTTGTTTTAATAAATCATCATCGATAGAAGGTTGATTTTTAACATTTATTTGTTTTACGATATTATCTATCTTTGCATCAACAATTTTATATATAGTTTTTAACAAATCATTTGAAATTATATCATCTATTTTATTTTCTAATTTTTTTACTATTTCTTCTTGATTAAAATCTGTTATTTTTTCCGTGATATTTTTATTTGACTTTTCATCGAATATTTCTAACCACTCTTTGGCTTTGATACTGTTAGCGTATAATTTTATTGTAAAAGGTATAAAACACGCAACCACTACTCCAAATATAAAATTAAATATTTCGAATTTATCATTTAACAAAAGATTTTGGGCATAATAATATATATTTATCACTATTTCTATGAATACGAAAATGTTTACCGCTTTTATTATTCTTTTGTATTCTTGTGGGTCATTTTTATCTGCAATCGCTACAAAATAAAGTAATGAAGAACTAATAAAAAAACTAAGTAAGATTGCTTGTAATATTCTGAATATTCCTGTAAATGATGAAACTTCATATACAAGAAAATATACATGCGAAATCAATGCAAAAGTACCTAACAAACAATACACAAATGCAAACTCTCTAGATGCAAAAACATATATTATTTTCCTTATGAGTAATTTAAATTTAAACATTTTAATGTATTTAATATTCTAATTATTAATCATTCTCATCTTCTTCTAATATCAATTTTTTTCTTTCTTCTGTAGACTCATCAAACCATATTTTTATTGATTCTATATCATCAGAATTTAATGAAAATTCAATTAGATTTTGATTTTGTAACATTTCTTTATAACCTATATCGTCTAAAGAACCTAATCCCTTATTGTATTTGATTTTATAACCTTTTAAGTTATGCATTTCTTTTTCATAATCTTGTATTTTCCAGAAATTTTTTCTCTCTTTACCTTTTATTGCAATTATTAATGGTGATATTGCTCTATATATTTTTTTAGCTTTGAACAATTCCGGAAAATGAATTGCCATAAAAGTTAATATTAAACCACATATATGGTCTCCATCAGAATCAGCATCGCTGGTTATAATAAATTTACTGAAAGGAAAGTTCTTTAAATTTTGTTGAGGTTCACCAAATTGTAATTGGCAAATACTTATAAGGTTCATGAGTTCTTCATTTTTCATAATTGTTGTTGGTTCTAACCCCAAAGTATTTTTGATTTTACCTCTTAAGAAGAAAGATGCTTGATAAAAATTTCTCCCTTTTTCGAAACCATTACCAGCTGAATCTCCTTCGAATACAAATAATTCATTTCTTGATTTATCTATAACTCCTGGTTTTGTATATTTTTTAACTTTGTTAGCCTTTATTGTTTTATTCAGATTTCTTAATTCTTTCTTTTGTTGTGCCCTATATTTGTTTTCGTAAAAATCCAAAATATATTGCCATAAAGGACTTTCTTTCAAAGAATTTAAAAATGCTTCACTAAGTTTTAAAGTATCACCATAAATTTTTGTCGCTAAGCAATCTTTGGCTTGACTATCATAACGTGGATTAGAAATAGTACAATTTAAAAATATGGAAAATCTTGAAATTATATCTTTTTCTGTTATCAAGTCCATATCATTTTTCTTACACAATGTTAATATTTTATTTGTTATTTGTTTTTGAATATAATTTATATGAGTACCACGATTACATAACGCTCCATTAACAAATGCCATATCTTCAAGTCCGGAACCTGTTAACATGTATAAATTAAATCCTTTACCTTTTGTAATTATCAATTCATTTTTAGATGTACTTTCATTAGCATCTAAAAATAAATTAACATATTCCTCAAATTCATTAAATTTCCATGAAGAATTAAGAATATATTCGCCATTTTTATTTTTGATATTTGATTCAAAATTTATTATTAATCCATTATTCGCTGCTGCGGCATCAATTGCTCTTCTATGAAAAATTCTTATGGTTCCAATTTCTATTTTTTCTAAATCAAATCTATCTAAATCTATTTGAAAAGAAATTTTAGTATAATGTTCTTTACATGGTTCAATTACTTCAATATCATGTTCTCTCATGTTATTTTTCCAGACGCCCAAATATTTATTTTTACCATCTGCTGTTTCTACTTTGAATTCTGTAGAATATATATTTGTTAATTTGGCTCCCAAACCATTGGTACCTACAACTTCACTATCTATTACTCCATCTCTATAATTTGATGATGTTCTCAAATGTCCGAAAATCATATTCGGTAACCATATATCTCTTTTCCTATGTTTTTTAACTGGTATACCACCATCATCAAATATTTCAACATATCCAGTATCTGATATATTTATATTTATTTCTTTAATTGGAAATAATGAGTCTTTGTTAGACATTTTACTTCTGCGAAATTCGTCAATTGAATTGACAAATATTTCTTCTATCAACTTGAATAATCCGGCATTATAAGGGACATTATCTGTTAGTATTATTTTATTTTTAGTAGGATAATATATTGGGTATTGTTTTAATTCATTGATCATACTTCCAAGCCAAGTTCCTGGCCGATCTAAAATATGATCTATTTCTGATTTATCCTGGTATTTCTCCTCAATATTAATATCAATTAATTCTTCACTCATTTATTAAAAATTTAAAAATTTATATATTTTAAAAACATTATAACCGAAATTACTCAAAAAATATTAGTAGTTTTGTGTTTCCAATTTTATATGTTTTTCTCTTGATTTATTTGTATTGGTTGAAACATCCATAGTTATTCTGAAAATATTATTTACTAAAGAATCTATCGATCGACTATTTAATATATTTTTAGAATCTGTGTCTGGTATTTTATTGTAATCAAATTTAACTCCCGCCTTACTTGCCGTTTTCACCGCTATATCATTGAATAATGATGTTATACTTTCACGTATTTTATCTAATCCATATTTAGTTCTTATGTTTATACCTAAATAATCAATATAATTGGAAGTTAATTTATCTATAAATTGTTGATGTATCTTATTACTAACTAATTTATTTTTATCAAAAACAAAACTATCAATATATTCATATATTTCTTCTATCACTTTTGTTATTGGTTCTGATATTTCATTTGAATCACCACTTTCCACTAATTTTAATAAATTTACTGTTCTTTCTAATTTACTTACATGTAATATTCCTTTCTCATCTATGAAATCATTAAATATTTCAATAATTCTTTCTTCGGAATATTTCATTAAAAGAAATCTAGCAAAACCTAACATTTTTTCTAATGCAATCTTTGATTTAACTATACATTTTTCTGGTTGTGCGAACAAATTGAATATTACATCTACAAATTTTTCAGAATCTCTTCTCTCTACTATATTGTATTTGTTTTTATTTATCCAATCTACAACACCATTAAATTCTAAACCATTATTATTTTTATAAGTATTTATATTTATTAATTCTATGAATGTGCCAACCAATAACTGATTTCTTTTTATTTTCTCATCATAAGCTGATTCTTTTCCAATTTCTTCTAATTTCTTTTGTTCATCTAAAGATAAACCTTCAAATTCATTTGATACTGAAATATTATACCCATATTTAGCTAATTCTCTTACAATTTTCAATGGATGTTTAAAACATTCTTCATATTTGTTTTCGAACATTATCAATTCATAATTTTCTTTATCAAATCTTATTTTATTACCTATAACAGAAAATCCTGGTGTTGTTATAACTTTCAAAACCGGGTCATATTGAGCAATAAATTCTTGTTTGGCATTAACTATTTCTTTATCATCTTTGAAATTTAATATATCATCTTCTGTTAATTTTAATTGGAGTTGAGGTTCTTCAAAAAGTGACATATCAACTTTGCCTTCAGAATCTAATGTTTTAATAAAATAATATGATTGTATTCCTTTTTTCCTAATCCTTGAATTAAATTGTTCTATTTCAAATGATGAGAAATTACCAGTATACAAAGTTGCGAACTTTTTATTTGTATCATTTAAATCTATACCGACAGAAAGATATGTTGTACAAAATACTATTTCATAATCTCCTACAGTATTTTGTTCATTTATTAATGTACATATATCTGTTTCTTTATTTTCTCTTTTATAATAACCATATTTTACTGGTCTTTGTAAAAGAAATTCTATTTGGCCAACCATATTTTCCATCCATATATTACCCTGATTACTTGGAATTATTAATGTATATTTTTCAGTTAATAATTGATATGCTTTATAAGCCAATCTACTAGAAACATCTAAAGAATCACCACATATGTGAAATTCAAGTTTTTTCTCATGAGATTTTTTATATACTTTGATAAAATTACCATTTTTACCAAAGAAAAAACTATCACCTGTTGGAGTCCCTGTCATTAAAATTATTTTCGCTGCAAAAGGGTCATTAGAAGATATAAAATACAATTGTTTTATTTTTCTCAATGAATTTGAAGTTGCATTAATTCTGTATTGACTGTTGGTTATTAGGTGATTTTCATCAATAAAAATATAATCAAACTGTCTCGATATTTTTTCATAATTACATCTTGAAAATTTATCGAAAGTCATACACACATTAATACCTGATTCCATTTTAGTTATATCCTTGTCATCATAAAAAACTTCAAATATTTTTGAAATTTCTTCATCAGTCTCTATCTTATTATTAATGACAGATATAAATGGTAAAACCAATAATACACGTTTCTTTTTTGCTAATGTCTTCACCAAATGAGTTTTCCCGCTGCCGGGAGGTGCATGAACCAGATTTATTTTGTCACTTTTAAATCCAAAATTTTTATCTGACAATAATTCTTTTTCGTAGTCATTTAAGTATTCATGATTTTTTAAATATATATCATATTGTTTTTCTTCATTATCTTCAAGCATTTTTAATAGTTGTTTTTTCATGAAAAGTTTATATTTATCTGTTAATTCTTGATCTAACTTATCATCTATTTGTTTTATTAAACCTATTCTTGATAAAACATCTATCGCTATTTTAGTTGGTTCTTTTTTATTTCTAAGGGCGGAAGCATAAAAACTATTTATTTCATCGACATTTTTACATTCTGATGATCTCAATATTTTATGCGCTAATGGTAATCCTTCTTTACCCATTAAAGCAGCCAAAGTATTGCAAATATTATATCTTAAAGTATATTTTATTTGGGATATTGGGATTTCGGATATTTTTGAAACATCATAACCTTTTAGAATTAAATTAGATGTATCTATTTGTTGACTTGGAGCGTCTTCTTCGGAATATTCAACTAATTCGTTAATTCTATCAAACCATTTTCTACTTATAATAGTATCTCTTAATATAATTTTAAATGTTGGTGTTGGAGTTTTATGAATTTCATAAGAAACATGTAAATCCAGAAAATTATTATTTACCAATACATTGTTATCATATGGTAATCTTATACCTGAAGTTATCCTACCAACTGAATTATCAAGATGAATAAATTCGAAACCAGAAGTGTATTTTGATTTTTCATCTGTTTTTGTAAATTCTTTTTCCGTAAAATTGAATTTATCTTTTATTTGATAAATGATATCATAAATTACTGATGTTTTATGATAATAATTTACCATGTGCCAATATTTACATAATCTATTATTTTCTTTTACATCCAAATAAATATGATGTGGTGGTGTGACTTTTGTCCATATATGTAAACCTTTCCAAGATGATGAATATGTAATAAACAAAAACCAATGATAATCACATAAATGTTCATATATTTTTTGTTTAAGTAATTGAATATTTCCACCATCTGTTGTCCATTGTTTTAAGTCGATATCAATTATTTGAAAACCATTCCAATAATGATATTCATTAGTTGTTGGTCTGATTCCATTATAAGTCATGTATATTTGTTTTCTTTGTTCTTTTTTGATATTTTTATTATCATCATTTGTTATTTCTATTAATAATTCGCCAACAGTTCTATTTACATATAATTTTTGATTACTTACTGTTGTTATATAAGTATTATCGTAACATGTTATGGAGTTGTTCGTAATTATTGGAAAATCTGCATCTGATTTATTTATGGTTGTATATAATAATATACCCAATATTTTATTTGATACCAATTTTTTTGACACCAATTTTGTCAATTCATTAGATGACTGATTAAAAATATCTATAATTGATGTTTCATATATGTTTTTAAAACAAATCTCAGATAATAAATTACTGACAAATAGATTATCCAACATATCATATTTATCATATAATTCCATTGAATCTATGTTTTTTGGTATATTGTACATTTCTCGCAAAATTAACAATATTCCCAGAATATCATTTTCATCAAATAATCTATTATATTTTTTTCTAAAATTTAATGGTGAATTATTTATATATTGATTTATGTGATTTTCAATATATGTTTTTTTGGTTTCTACTATTTCTTTAAAAGTATTTGGTTGTTTTTCAAATAATTTATGAGAATATGTAACTAATTCTTCAATAGTTTTTAATTCAACTGTTTGTAATTTTAACTTTTCAAAAATTGGTGAAAATTGATCTATTTCATTTAAATCATTTATACTATTTCTTAACGTTCTATAATTTTTTCTATATTCTGTTATTTCGTTTGTTTTTAATTTCCTATATTCTTCTGTTTCTGGACTATTAGTAAACTCTTTTAATAATTCTTCTTTTACTTTCTTTTCATCAAATTTTTTATTTTTAATGTTCTTTTGTTTCAGATCTTTTATCTTTTTCGTGACATTATTCAACACGAATTTTTTTACTAGTGATTCTACTTCTACCTTTATAGAATCTTCGTTAAATTCGCTGACTAATATAATGTCTTTTTTGCTCATAGAAAATAAAAAAGTCTTATAAAAAAGACTTTTTAATTAGGTTTACGATTTGAAATCCCCGGTTAGTTGTTTACCAATTTTTTGTACTCTTTCAGTATGTTTTAAAGCTTCAAAAGAAATAGAATCTATAATCAATATAGAACATATTTGTTGTTGTATTTCTTTAGAAAATTCTAAATATTCTTTTCCGGTTTTAGATCTTGATTTTTTAGTCTCAGTACCTTTTAACTTTGGTTTCTCTGTTTTATAAAATAGATATCTTGGTAATCTGCCTATTTCATAGGGATTAATCAATTTATTTTGTAATGCTCTCAAAATTTCAAAATTTTCGAAAGAGTGATTACCAAACCATTTTAAATTTATGATTATATCTATTAGCCCTGGAAAACCTTTACCTATATTATTTAATAATATGAAACCAAACTTTTTGACTTCATACCTTGTGTATTTATTAAATTTATTAGTATTGGTAAAAAAATTTTTCTGGAATTCTGAAAATTGTTGGTACTCTAAGTCTTTTTGTGACATCTACAATTTATATAAATATTTGAAAGCATCTAAAATATCTGAACCATTTAATACATGTAAGTTATTTTCTTGAAGGATTCCAAAATCATTCAAATTTTTATTTACAGTTAACAAAGATGGTGGTAATAATTTTTCTATGTATGTTTTTATACATATATTATTATTTATGATTTTTTCACATATTTTCTTTATGGTTTCGTTTTTTATCTCAAGATTATTGGATAACATTAACCTCATTGGAATATAATCAATATAAACTATATCGGTTCCAGATATTTTCTTCATAAATTCCATGTCATCATATACTTCCAAAAATGAAACAACTATATCTAAAAGATAAGTTGAATTATAATCTTCATTATCCGTGACTATTATTGTTGGTTTTTCCGTATTTATATTTATAGTAAGATCAGAGTTTAATTGATTTATAACAATTATATCATTAAGTTCTTTTACTTTACATATTTTACGTATATTGAAAAATATACTAGAATCAGTCCTATTAATTACTTTAAGAATTTTAGATCCATTATCATTTATGAATCCTAAGTTATCTTTTTTATCTTCTTTCATTGTATTGAACTTTTAAATAATGTTGATATTTTATCTTCATATTGTACTTTGTCTTCTGACTCAAACCCTAATATTTTAACTAATTCTTTTGAACTTAGTTCTTTTGTTTGTAAAAGATCCAAAATTTTAGGACAAAGTCCATTAAATTCTGTCATAGATTCTTTCGGAAAAAATTCAGGATTTATAAAAACTAATTTTAAATTATGCAAATAATGGTTCATTACTCTTCGCGCAAAATCATCTCTACATGGCTGGTTGCAAACAACTAATAAATCTTTTATAAATTCTAATAAGTCATTTCTTAGTTCTTCATTTCCTGACATTTTTAATATTTGAAATGATGTATCTTCATCGAATTTTTTAAATTGATTAGTTAATGTTTCTTCTATATGTGTATCTTTTACTGAAAACAATCTAGTTCCTGTTTTGGCTTTCCATTTTATTATTGGTAAAATATTATCTGATTTATCACCACAAATAGTTTTTGTTAAAATAGTTTTAAACGGTTGAGAAATTTTTAAACCATAACCTAATTTTCTTTGTACTGGTTTATTATCAAAAAGGTTAATATATATTAAATTTCTTTTTTCTATTTTTTCTGGATTTTGTAATAATTTTGTTCGATAATCTTCTTCCGATAAATATAAATCAAAATATGATTTACTTATTAGAATTTCTCCATCTGGTGAACTTTTACTTCTAACGTTTTTATACATTATAGTATTTTTAAAAATCAATTGTTCGAGGTCACCATCATTGGCGAATATTATTTTATCATGATTTACTAATTTATCTCGAATCAATCTAATTAAATCATCTCCTTCTAAACCATTTACTGATAAAGATAAATCATAAGAAATTAATTCTTTTACAAATTCTCCATAATTGTAATAAAAATTTTCATAATTTATTGCTGATTCTTTTTTAACTTCCTCCCTTTGTTCTTTATATCCTAAAACTTCTCCTGGCAGTGAATAATATGGTTCAAAAGGTTTTATATTTTTTCTCCATGATAAAGAGTCAGCAACTAATATAAAATTATCACAATACTTTTCAAAAGTTTTCCATAAATGGTACAGTTGAATTTTTAATCCTGTTTTAAAAAGTTCATTTTCTTCTTTACTACTCAGATGATTAATATTTTGACCTTGGTTTAAAATTCCTATACATCTATGTGCAAAGAAATTCCCATCTATTATCAATATTCGATTTTTCATTATAATTAAATTTAAAAAATGGGGACCCTTTCGAATCCCCAAACACTAAACAAATGATATGGACTTTACTCAATTTTTTCTAATAATTTTTCTACAGCCATGTAATAACTCAATTCAACATGTAAAACATCTAATTTAAGACCATCAGTTAAGATACTTTTCCAATTGTTATTTACAAGATTATATAATTTGGCATATTCTTGATGACCTAATAATCCTTTAACTTGTGCGCCTTCAATCATATTTAACATTTGCATTAAATGTTGATAGGTTTTAATTCCAGGCGCAAACAATTGTGTCAATAAATATTGTTTTTCATCAAATGATTTTAAAATAAGTTCTGAAATTACACTATTTACTTTATCATTGATTTTAAATTCTTCGGGAATTTCTTGACAAACGCTTTCGGCTTTTGATTTATAATCTGCTTTTATTTTTTGTATAAGTACATTTGTATTAGTTTTTAGAACTTCTACATCAATATCAAAAAGCCCTTTTGTAAATGTTTCTGAAGTGTTTAAGGCAGATTTTATATATTTTAAAATATCACTGCCATAACCGGATTCATCATTTATCAGTTTTTCAACTAATTCTAAGAAGTTATCGTTAGTTAATTTTACCTTATTGTAATCTTCTAAAACATTAAATAAACATCTTGCAGGGTCTTTAATCATCAAAGATTGAAATTCTCCTTCTGCAATTTTTTCACTTGGTTCAAAATTTTTATTTTCTTCTTTTGTTTCTTCTATTTCTTCATTTGGTGTGGTTTTGTGTTTTTCAACCCATTTGTCTTCCCATTGTTTCCAATAATCATCCATATAATTTTCATGGTTCATTATTGCATCAACAAAATCATTAATAGTACAAACATCATTACCCGAACTATTTTCAATTTTTTCTTTATTTGTTAAAATTGCATCGTATAACACTAATGCAAATTTAGATTTAGTAAAAACTTCCTTGGATTTATTTATAGCATCTGACCAACTTTCAGAATTTATTAGTTTGACAACTCTATTTATTGCATCATCGCCAACCCATTCTGCATTTTGATACAACATGTTATTAACTTTCAGAATAGTTTTGTATGTTGGATTTTTCGATTCGTTTAATAAATCAACTACTTCTTTTGAGTATTTAATATCAATAATGGTTTTTTCAATAATTTTTTCTAAATTATAGTGTAGATTATTACCATTAATTTCTTTACAAGGCTCATCAGTTCCTTTAATTAAAATATCTTTTAATTTATTTATATCAGATACTTTAAATTTTTCTATAATATCTAACCATTTTTCTAAAACTTTTTTGTTTTCGAATATATATGAATGAATATTTTCATAAGATCTTTTAGATGTTGCCTTTTTAGGGTATTCATCGTATCCTATACCTAACATTAGGGAAAAAGATCCAATTATCAGATACTCATCTACTCCTGGATTTTTAACATTTAAATTATCTTCTAAATTTTTTAATATGAGTTTTTCATCAAAACTTGTTTCTCCATTTGATATATGATTTTTAAACTCATTTAAAGTTTCTTTTACAATCCCAGATAATGCCTTTTGTTCTGTTGATAAATTTCTTGTCATTTTATCTATCTCCCCTACGGAGATATCGTTTTCTTTCTCTTTTAACATCTTATTTTATTTTAATTTAATTATATTCTGTTTAATTGAAAACCGGTTATATATAAAAATATAAACAGATTCCTAAAATTAATACTATGAAACTAATAAACATTATCAACCAACCATAGAATATTTTTTTCATTTTTCCATATTGATATTCTCTACAATATCTTATTATGACTTCATATATATTGGCTTTGTAAGAGTTTCCAAAATCATCAAAAACTACTTTTAAATCTATATTGATATACATGTTTATGTACTCTTCTATATCAAACGGACTTTGTTGTCTTATTAATGTTGTTAATTCTCTTACAAACTTAGCCTTTAATTTTTCTTTTAAATCATTAGTATTATTAAATAGAAATTCTACCGAATCTACAGTATCTATCTTTCTGAAATGTGCACCCTTTTTGATAAATTCAAAATCATTATCATCAAAATATGAGAATAATGTATCATTAGTTATTAACTCATTTAAAACTGTTTTATTCCATATTTCCTTTTTACATGTTTTCTCTAAATGTAAATAATACGGAATTAACCAGAATAATTTTCTTTTATTCTTTTTGAAGTCTAATGAATCTAATTTATTGAAATATTTATATACATTTTTCATACACTAGGATCTAATAAATGTTCACCTCTAATATTACCTTCAGGTGTTTTTTCGGTTAAATTTATTTTTGTTTCTAAATTATAATCTTCTATATTTAATATACTTGCAGTGTCTGGTACATATATGTGTAATTCAATTCCCATGTTTAATTTTTGGTTATATTTTCTGGTACTTCCAAAGTCCATTTCTGGAAATTCTAATTCTTGACTTTGATCAATGTAAAATTTGCCATCAAATTTAGCGCCAGAAAATTCATAACTAAAAGCATTTTCTTGATTTATTATTGTCATCATTGCCATGAACATTTCTAATGCCATAATAAAATTACTAGAAACAGCGGTTACTACTACACTAACATTTAATTGACATCTGCGAAAAGTACACGTGTAGTTATTATCTTCAAAACTAAAAGGCGTCCATCTATTGAATCTGTTTGTATTTGTATCGGTTGGTGTTTCAAACCCAGAAAACATAATAGTGAATCTTGGTATTTTTTCATATATTGTCTTATCTTTAACTTCTTCGAATTTAGAGTTTAAATAATATGAAGTATCTCCTGTCTGTAACACAAAACAAGGCGCGTCAGTAAAAAGATATTGTACTTTCTTTTCGAAATCAGTGACAAACGCAACCAATCCTTTTTCTATCTGCCTAAAATTGTATTTAATTTTTGGATTTATAATTCCCATAATCTTATGAATTTAGCTGTTTGAGTATCTTTTTCCATGTTATTTACTTTTTTACAATATGAATCAAAACTGTCTTTACCAATTATACCTATTAAAGATAATTTTATATTGTTTTGTATCTTTTTGTGCATTTTATTATATAGCATATTATAATCAAAGTTAAAATACTCAGCAAAACATATAAAAATTATTCCATATTTATTTGGCATTTTAGAATATGAGTTTAATTTTTCACTCATAAGTTTTTTTAGTAAATCAATAAACATTGAATTTACATAATCATCATTTTTTATTAATTCCTTTGGTGATTTATTTAGTATTTCATTATTTTTATATAAAGTGTCTAATATGTTGAATATGAATTCTTCTAAATCTTTCAGTTCAAAACTTTCACAATCATTTACAGAATATGTGTTTGTAAGGTATGAAAGTGTATTTTTAGTGAAGAAAGGATCCTCTAAATCGTCTATATATTCTATGTCATCATCTTTACTACTAATCTGTTCTTCGTCATCTTCCTTTTTTTCTATGACATTTTCTCCTAAAATGTTTAATAATGAGCCTTTGTTTTCCATGACCTATACCTTTTTATATGTTGGAATATTTGTTTTATGATTAAAAATTTTAAATTTCTGTTGTTCACATATTTTTAATCTTTCTTTAGCATGACTTCTAAATGCTGATTTTTGAATGTCGTCATAAAAATTAAAAACTTTAGATTCAGGTTTATTTTCTAAAATTCTAGTAAGTCGACCTATCAACTGTTTTACTCTTATTTTACTTTTTCCTGCATCAACTATAAACGCTATTACAAGATTTTTGATTGAAACTCCTGTACTCATAGTTCCATATGTAGCAATTATGACTCTATCATTTGGATTATCTTTCATATCTTGTATAATATCTTCTCTATCTTTTATTTCGCCATGTATTATATCTATTTTTTTATCTGGACATAATTGAACCAAAATATCATATAATATATAACAATATTCAACAGTTTCTGTAAATATTATGGCATTTTCTTTATTTCCATTTAATAAATTACCTATTATTTTTGTTCTGTGAAAATTATTATGAAAAAATTGTTTTTCTAACATATATTTTTCTGTACCTATTATTCCTTCTGGAATTATATCATATATATTACTTATCTTTTCGGCTTTTTCTATCTCTTCTTTTTCAAAACATGAGTAATAATTTATATTGATATTATGAATTATCACTTCATTCAATACACCTACATCCATTAATGTTCTGGCTGATATATTTTCTATTTCACAACCGAACATTGCAGTTACATGTAAATAATCCAAAGTATTATATTCCGGATATGTTCCTGTCAATCCAAAACAATATTCTTTATATTTCATTTTGGAATAAATTTCATATCTTATAGAATAAGATTTGGCTCTATGTAATTCATCACAAATTAAACAAAAGAAATCATCAAAATATTCTTCATCATAATTCGACAATGATTGGAAAGTTCCAACAACTACATCACTACCAATTAATTTTTTAGAACCAGAGTAAATTGTCTCAACCCAAACTTTAGTTTGGTTGTACTTATCATAATGCGCAAAATCACTTTTTAATTGATTGCAAAGAATTTTTGATGGAACAACTACTAAAATCTTTTTTGTATTTTTAAATTCTGTATAATACGGGCAATTTTCAATATCACCTGATTCTTTAAATTCTTTTTTACATTTTTCTGTATCTTTTACCGGACACCATTGACATCCTAATCTAACATTTCTAACATTTTCTAATAACCACTTACAGTACATATATGTTATAAATGTTTTACCAGCCCCTGTAGCTATTTCAGCTCTACAAGTTTTATAATTTATTGCGTTAAATACTGTATCTTGTTGAAATAAATAATCTTCATCTTCTATATCTATATCTGGTGGAACTACTAATTGTTCTACCCATTTATCAAAGTCTTCTCTTTCTATTTGTTTAAAATAACCTGATTTTAAAGGGTCATTTATTAATTCTAAATCAGATTCTTTTATCAAAATGTCAATAAATTTGCTACATGCTGTTTTTACATCTTCCCAAAATGTGTATGGAAATATATAATCATTAAAAAGATAACTGTAAGTTAAATTTTTGTTAAATCCTTTTATAAAAGGATTATATTCTTTACGAAATAATACTTTTTTGATAACTTCCTTATATAACTTAACATCGTTTTTGTTTTCGATATCTGTTATTGATACGAAGTTTAAAAAATTTTTTCCCGTTACAAATTTGAATTTCATAAAAAATAAAAAGGGCTACCAATTTTTTAGTAGCCCCATAGAAAATTTGAAAATTTGAAAATCATGAAGCTTTTCACAACATAAATTAACCATCTATAAGAGTATCTATTTCATCTTTAGATTTTTTTGAACCTTCTGATGATCCTGCCAAATCCCCCAAATCTTTTAATTCATCTGGTATACTTTCTTCCATGATGTTTTTAGCTTTATCGCTTGTTGTTTCATTTTTTGCTGCTTTACCATAAGCTGCAATTTCTGATAACGAACCATCACGAATGATTGGTAAAATTTCATCTAATTTTTCTTTAGTTTCTTTCAAATATTTTACAACATCTTCAGTATTTCTAGGATCGTTGATATCCTTATACTCAAACCATGTGTAAATTGAAATTTCCGGATTTACCAATTCATTAATTAACGCGTCAAAAAATGGAAGTGCTTCAGCTGTAACTTCACCGTTAACTAAATCATTTTTCGTAAATTCTCTTGCTGTTCCATTTTCTAATTTGGCTATAGCACCTCTTTTCTTTGGGCTCCAACTACTTGCAGACATATCCCGCATTTTCTGACCTTCATAAATTGTTTCTTTTACGATAAGGATCAAAACGGAACTTTCAAAGATATCAAAAACATTTTCTTTTTCGAAACCTGCTTCTAATTGTTCTTTTGTTGGATTTAATTTAGTGTCTAACAGAGTTGCGATTGTTGCTTTATCTGAAAAACTTGGATATTTCATCAATTTTATCATACCAATTTCATTTTTATCTGGTGATGATAGAATTTGAACATAAGAACAAGCTTGATTACGTCTTGTCAGATATTTTTTAATTTTTTCTTCGGCTACGACATCTCCTTGTTTTTTCAGATCATTCAAATCGAAAAATAAGTCTAATACCGGGCAACCTCTACCTGAACTTATCCAATTGAAAGTTTTACCTTTTCTATGTGGGTCAGGCAAAGAATTGTAAATACTTCTATGTACAATGGAATTTTGCGTGACCAAGTTAGGTAAAAATTTAATTGTGTAAGTACAATTTACTTTCGGTTCGAAGAAAATTTTCTCCCAATCTAATGATTCTGATTCTAAATTTTCTGCTTTTGCAATCACTTGAATATCAGAAGTAACTGCGTTTAATAACTTTTTCCTTAAATCTTCTTGTGCGCTCATTTGAATTAATTTTTAAAAATTTTTAAATAATTGAATAATTGAAATAATATTAAAAACTGGAATAATATTAAAACTTAAATAAATATATTGATTTTATTATCATAAATAACCGTATATGTGTGGTTTTATTAACAGATTTTAAAAATCTATTTAATTTTGTTTTATTTCGCAATGTATTGCTGGTTCTGACTTATCGATCAAAAGCCTATGGGTAGATATATCATCTTTTGAATAATTTTTTGATGTGAAAGGTGTTATTATTTTAGTAACCGATAGATTTTTTAACATTTCTATCGCGAAATCTCTTGGATTTGGTATATTTTTAGAAATATCTATAATATTTAATTTTGAATAAGTTTCTTCATCAACACAATGCAAACTAACTCTCAAACCCTTTTTAGATAATTCATTGATTTTATCTACCATCAATTGTATAACTATTTTTTTCTGTTTGGATTTATTATTTTCGTAAACTGTTGTAACTTGTTTTCCAGGTGATTTGTAAGCTATATTTATCCCTCTAGATAAATTACTGTACATTGCCTCTGCTTGTCTTTCTGGTGATCTTCTACCCGAATTTATAATTATAGTAGGATTTTTTGAATTGTCAGCCGCTACTGATATTATATTTTTAGTAAACTCAGTTATCTCTTTTTTATTCTCCATCGATGAATTTAAACTTATTTTAGCCATACAACTTTTTTTAAATTTTTATATTGTTATCGAACCTTCACCAATTTTAGTATCATTACTTAAATATAGTTCATAAGTTCCATTTTTTGTGACACTAACCTGTGAAAGGTCGAAATATATTTTTCCATCAGAAGTTTTATTAGAATATAAAATTTCTTTTTCTGAATCTACGGTTATCACTATATATCCTGAATCTATTAAACCTTCAAAAGTTATGTTTTTATTAGCGAATGCTATATCCTTGGTAATGTATTGAGCAAATACTGGTTGCAATACTTTTACAATTTTTGTTTCTAAAGGTTTTTCTATAACTGTTTGATTAACTTCTATTTGTTCTACAACATTATTAAATATTAATGTACTCGGATTTACATTATGTTTATTAAATAAATCTATTGATGCTTGAAAAGATACGGAAATTGTAGACATTCTTTTCATTAATTTACCATCAACCGTGAATTCTGTTAAAACATCTATTGTGAAAAGTTGTGAAGGATTTGCTAAATCTATCCAATCACTGAAATCTAATCCAACAATAACTTCATTAAAATTATTTTCTTCATTAGATACTCTTAAATATTTCCATTCTGTTAATTGGGTAATTTGGTTTACACCACTATATTGTATTAAATGTGATATTTGTATTGATATTATTTGATCTCTCGGAATTTCAAAATAATCTTTCAGAGAATTTTCTAAAGTTTTATTCTCCAAAGTTTTTGGTGTAATATGTAGAAAATAATTTAAATCAGTAGAAAGTTCTGTTACAATATAATCTGGTAATGGTTTTTCTTGAATTAAAGGTAAAAAATCATAAGGATAAGTTGTTATCAATTTTTTAGTTGGAATATTATCAACATTTATATTTGTAACATCACTAATTTTAACATCTACAGTTTGTATTAGTAATTCTTCATTCATCAATGGAAATTCAAATACATGTGATTCCATCCAAAAATTACCATATTGTAATATTTTGTTTGATGATATATTAAAATCTTCTGTTTTTAATAATTTCGAATAAAATATTGAACCTGAAAAAGCACCTTTTATGACAAGTAAAATGCCTAATTTATCGTTCCAATTAAAGCCTTGATGTAAAAATAGTTCAGCTCTTATAAATTCAGAATTATTTAGCAAATTTACAGGTTGAAATATAGGTAAATCTGTGTTAGTATATTTGTTGATTATATGTTTATATTCTGAACTTCCACCGTTCCAAACTATGTTATCTATTCTATCTGTTCCATCAAACTCTAAAACTGGTGAATATTGTATTATATTATTATCTGTATCATTCAGTTCATTCATTAAATTAACCATATAAAATGATTTATTCTCATTTAAAGGATATGAGAATTTTATCAATGAAAAATCATTAATTTTATAAGGAGAATTATATTTTGTGGAATATATTATTGGCATGACTTATTAGATTTCTTTATGTTGATTCATATTATTTTCCTTTTCTTGTGTATCTTTAGTTTCTGGGTTATTATCACCGGTACTATTTTTGTAATTGTTATTTGGCGGTGTTTTACTCTTCTCAACAACTTTCATATTAATACCAGACCCAACTTTATTAGGATCTTCATATATATATTTGGAAGTTTGTATTATTCCTTCTTTTATAGATATTCCATCATTAGAATTACTCTTTCTTATTCCCATGTTTGGATCTTTATTTATAGTGATTTTTGGTTCTTTTTCATTGAAATAAATTCTACTTTGGCCATGATTGAACATCATTTCTATACCTGCTCTATCTCTTGGTTTTGATGGTTTTAATTTCACTTTGGCTACTAATCTTGTTATAAAATCTCCATAAGATAATGAATCTTCTGGAAAAGATATTTCAACTCCAGTACAAATTAAATCACCCATAGTTAATATAGGATTCAAAGGATGTCCGATTGTTAAGTGCCATAATCCAACAGGAGAACCTGATAATAATGAATTTGTCTGAACAATACCTGGTCTACCTAATTTATTCAGAATACTCGCCATCGCCATCCCGATACCACCTTGTATTATATTTTTTAATGTTTGCAATGCGGAACCTTTAGAACCGAAAGATGTACTTATCAATCCTTTGAATGAATCATACATATTTTTCATTGTTTCGTCCATGTTACCACTATTCATCCATTTAAATTTATTCATGAGTTTAGACGGTTGAACACCTTGCCAATATCTTGAGCCCGGCCAAAAATCTCCATCATTAAAAGTGCATAAAAGAATATTTGCCAATATATCTTTCATTACAAATTCTGGTGTTCTTCCTCCCCAAGAACGTATAATATAATCAAACGTTATTTCAAAATCTTTCTCAAAATCAAAACCTATATCTCTTATGTGAGTTTCTATTATTGAATCTACTGGACCATAAACTTTATTTTGGTCATGTTTCGGATCTATTTGGTTTCCAACAGGTCCTCTTAATCTATTTCTAATTAATGTTTCATCATTACTAAAAGCTGCAACTTTCTTCATAAAACCACTTAATCCTTCTTGATCTCCAATCATTTGTGCTTGTTCCATTTCAGCGGTTAATTGTTTCCATCTCAATCCATAACTGAATGTTAAAATTTCTTCTAATTTATTGATCTCTTGATCAAAATATCCTACCATTCTGCATACATCTTGTTCTTTTTGAACTGTTTCATCTAATATATTGTCAATGCAAGGAAATGGAAAACGTCTTAATGTTATTAAATGATTTAAAGGATATCCTAATTTAGTTAGATATAAGAAATCATCTGGATAATATTCTAATGCTGGTGATTTAGATTCATATTTGCATAATTCGGAAAATGTCATTGGCATTGCGCTTGCCAGCTTTTCTCTTAAATTATCATCATATCCTGGTATACCATCAATTTTAATGACATGGACTTTACTTAATAATGCACGAAATTTTTCGCCTGAATTTAATTTAGAATATAATGCTGAACCTTCTCCTGATGTTTCTTCTTCGTCTCCTGATCTTGGAACATCTCCATCCCATTTATAATCTTTATTTAGACCTCGCAAAACTGCGATTTCTAAATTATCTTTATCATAAGGATACCAAGTATTTAAAACATCTATAGGTGATAATTCTTTCATATATCTATATATCTCTATTTAATTTATTATCAATTTCGGTTTTTTTATTTTCAACTAGTTCGTTGATTATAATAAATACATTAACAAATATTTTATTCTTAAATAAAAATGTTGCAAAAAACTTAGAAAATAATAATTTAACTTTTGACATAATTATCTTTCTGCTTCTGATTTTTCATATAAATCATCTAAAAATCCACTAAGTTTTTTGAAAGGTGAAAAAACACTAAAAAATGCGAATTTCATCCACTTAAAACCTGGTAAAGCCTTTATTTTGGTTGTTATCTTATTTTTGATGTAATCTTCATAATCTGACACTGATGAAATACCAAATTTTTCTTTTCGTGATTCTAATTTGGCTATTCTATTTTTTATTTCCTTTATTTTTTCTGGTGATGATTTACCCTTCATCAATTTTAACTTACCTTTTAATCTAGATATATCTTTTTCTAAAATATCTTTATCTTCGTCTTCATATTCGTCCTCATCATCTTCATATTCTGATACATCAAATTCTAATTCTTGTAAATCAGTAATTATTTTGTTCTTTTCTTTCTTTAAAGCTACTATTTCATTTTTCAGGGCTTTTTCTTCTTTTTCATCATCGGCATCTGCAATTTTATCAATAGCTAATTTAAGTTTTTCATTTACTTTGGCTACTTCTTTATCACCATTATTATATAAGTTGGTCCAATATTCTTTATCTTTTCTTAATTTTTTAATTCTGTTGACTAATTCTAATTTTTCCTTCTTATCATCTTCATCGTCATCATCCAAGCTATTCATTCTATTAATAGCTTTCTTTATTTGTTCTTCGTATGTTTGATTTTTATCATTATATTCTTCTTCTGTTCTTTCTGTTTTAACTATAGATGTTTCTTGTTTTGGTCTAACTGTGACTGATGTTGTTTCATCGAAATCTTCTTCTTTTGGATTTGTTTTGGCAAATTCTTCCATAGCATTTCCAAATTCATCAACAATTATTTCATCTAAATCAACATCTTCATTTTTTTCTAAATTACTACTAATTTTATTTTGTACTTTTTCAACTGAATTAGCAATTATTTTTTTAGCGTTCTCTTGTTTTTTATTTTTTGTTTCTATGGTTTCTAATTCATTATTAGCTGATTTTTTCAGTTTTATTGCAGCGCTTTTTACTCTGTCTTTCTTTTCATTATATTTGGCTAATTTATTGTCCCACTCTATTTTGGCTTTTATGTTTTTATTGTTATAGTCTTGTTGTGCCTTGATTAAATCGTTTCCTGTCAAGTGCATATTTTCTTTACTATTAGGATCGAATTGTTTAGGTTCTGGAAACGGATCACCTTTACCTGGTGATAATTTAACCGTTTTTGTTTTTTTGACTTCTGTTTCTTCGTCTGTTGTTGGTTTGGTAGATTTCTTAGGTTCTGTAGGTTTTTTACCAGTATCTGTTGCCTTTTTAGCCTTAGATCTACCATCAACTTTTACTGCGTAAACATTGCCACTTTTACTTTCAACCCATTTCATTCCTTTCGGCGGTTTCCCCCTACCTGCTTCAAATAATTTTACATACCCAAAATCTTCAAAATCTTGAAACATTTGAGCATCTAATATTTCTTCTTGAGTTAATAAACCCTGGTTTTTTTCTATATTATCCATATATTTTAGATAAAAACGTCTTCTACAGATGAATACTTATCATATATTATATCAAATCCATATTTGTTAAAAATTAATAAACTATCATTAATTTCGAAATAATAAAATTTATTTGGTAGTTTATTAATATCAGGGAATATGCAGGAGTAATATTTATTTTTCGGATCAACATCTATGATGTAACATTTTTCTACTAAATCTGAATTTATTCTATCAGCTATTAAAACTAATGATTTAAATTTCTTGAAATCATTATTACTTATTTTAACAATTGGTTGACCTTCTTTTAATATGTTGCTAATTATATTTAATAATTTGTTGAAAGTTAATTTGAGTCTTTTACCTTCATACAAAATAATAAATTCGTCTTTATCTGCTTCTCTGCTGGATATAATTAACTGATCTTCATTTTCTTCTGTTCCTATTGTAACTTCCATATTGAACTTACAAAAAGCGCCTAAAGTTTCAACCTTAAAATCTGTAAATGTTATATTCCCTTTTTCTAACTTATAATCCATTGAATTTATTCTTTTAATCTTAAGTATATTGTATTAGTCTTATTACCAACTAATATAGTTTTGTTTAATAAATGTATACCATTAAAAATGCAATTTGGTGATTGTGGTTTTATAGAATAACCTAATGGTAAAAGTGCAGAATTTTTTATAAAAAAATCTCCGTCAATAGTTTCGAATTCTTTATTAATTTCGATAACCAAATAATGTGTATCATATTCTGATATATCTGTTTTATTTATTTCTTCTGTAATTCCATTGAATTTTTTAGCAGCTTCTATATCACTGAAAACGAATAAATACTGATTTAACATAAAATCATTATTTTCCAATTTTGTTAAATATTTTAACAAAATAGATTTAGAATCAAATTTCAATACTGCATAATACGCTTCTTTGTATTCACATACATTTAAATTGGTTAATAAATCGGTTAATCTTTTTATTTGTCTATAATCAAACTTATTGATAACATCATTTAACAATTTCGTATTTAATATTTCATAATCATTTATGAAATATTCTGTTAGAAATTCTATGTCATCATCAGTTAATTTCACCAATTTATTTAATGATGATTTTAACGATAATTTTTCAGGATATAAATATATCTCATTGCGTGATAAATGCCCAACTTTTTCTTTGTCACCATATTTTATATCATAGGTACTTATGTTTACATCATCGAAATCTGTTATTACATGTTTACAAACAGGCGATCTAAATGTTTTCTCCCATGTTTCAAAATCCCAGATATTTTTATTTACATATCTGTTACCGAATTGACCACAAGTGATATCTATCACGAAATTAATTCCACTGTCATTAACTAATATGGCTGTATGCCATGTATTTTTAGATTCGTTATAACAGTTTCCGTAAAATTGTTCCTTGATATCAATGGAAATTAGTTTGGCTTTCGCCTTTCTGTTTTCTAAAAGAATTTTGAACGCATTATCGTATATTAATGCCTGACTGGCGGAAACACAAAACCCTGTAGTATTTAATCCCTCTCCTATAGAATGAGGTTTATTTTCTAATCTTAAAAACCCATTCGGATCTTGATTGTCTCTATAACCTAATGCATCACCGTTTTGCACATCGCTACGGTTCTTAAAAGCTTTGATAACTTTTATATAAAAAGATGAAATATTGTTTAAATCGTTCATATTTTAGATTTTAATCTTTTTATTATATATTAAATTATGGTGATAAATAAATTCGTATGAAATAATATCATAAAAACGATTATCACATTATATAAATTTATTATCCAACTATGACCGTTTTACTTTATCGGTTATATACATATTATCTCTTGCAAATATGATGCCGATTGTTTCTCGGTATTTTTATCATAAGATATTGACCATCCTATAACTAATTTTCTTCCTGAATGTTCTACATCTAAATCTCCAAATTCTGTTGATGTTTCCCTTCCTGGTACTTCTGCCTTATATAATTCCAACTCCACTACATCAAAAGGATTCAATTCTGGTATTATATATTCTGTATATATTTTAATAATATCTTTAGGCATTTCTTTCCTTGATACGGTTTTCATATAAGGTAATATATGAGAAGTAAAACCAGAATATTTATTGCATGATTCATCCCCAATACCAAATTTATCTGTTTGACCTTTTAATGGTACTTCTCCATTTTCATCAAATAATTGATAAATCTTTTTAGTTCTTATATATTCTTCCGAATAATTAGTGTTTACATCATAACTTGATAATAATATCTTATCATCTTGATTTACAGTGTTATCTAGTTTGGTTGATTTTTGCTTATTATCGATAATTTTACCAAACATAAAATTCCTAAAAAATGTCATTTTCTTAGGATCAATCTTTTTACCTGTTTTCCA